>ERZ813253.97-NODE-97-length-33105-cov-5.937079_pt1 | contig 33105 bp, 34 predicted proteins | sample MGYA00520893_ERZ813253 | MGnify/ENA primary metagenome ERZ813253 (study PRJEB31669, sample SAMD00080414) | marine metagenome | biome: oceanic hadal pelagic zone biome; feature: marine hadalpelagic zone; material: sea water | place: Pacific Ocean:Izu-Bonin Trench...
CCTACGCTATAGGAAAAGTAAAACCTGCCGACTTTGAAACTTCTGACATAGAACCAATAAGCATTCATTTTAATATTGGAGAGCATAAAAACACCTCAACAATCGACTAAAAAAGAGAGGAAAATCATACTCAAAATTTCAAGTTTATTAACACTAACAGACAAAAACTATCGTAATTCTGTCCTACCACTTGTCCTACGGAACTCTATAAATCAGAATGTTACTAGATGTAACTACTCTAATAGTTGCGGTGAGGAAGGGATTCGAACCCCCGAAACAGTTTCCCGTTTACACGCTTTCCAAGCGTGCGCCTTAAGCCACTCGGCCACCTCACCAAAATTTTTGCAAAACTATCAAAATTTTATTGCTGTGCTTTTCAAAAAATCTTAAATAAATTGTTTGCGTTTTTGTTTGTTATTTCCGCAATTTCCTCCAAAGAAACACCTTTGACTTCCGCTAATTTTTGAGCTATATTAAGGATGTATTTACTCTCATTTCTTTTACCTCTAAATGGAGTTGGCGTCAAATAAGGAGAGTCGGTTTCCAAGATAAGATGCTTCAAATCAATTTCCTTTATTGTTTTGTCCACTCCAGCATTTTTAAAAGTTAATACTCCACCAATTCCCAAATAAAAATTTCCTAAATCAGTAATTCTTTTGGCATCTCCCACATTTCCTGTAAAGCAGTGGAATACGCCACTCAAACCCTCATCATTTAATTTTTCCACTATTTCAATGGCCTCATTAAAAGATTCCCGAACATGAATTACAATTGGTAATTGGTGTTTTTTTGCCAATTTTATTTGAGTTTCAAAAGCTTCTTTTTGAATATCCAAAGTAGTTTTGTCCCAATAAAGGTCCAAACCAATTTCGCCAACTGCAATAAATTTATTTTTTTCCAGCATCCCCTCCACATGCAAAAGTTCCTTTTCCAGACTTTCTTTTTTTACATCACAAGGATGCAAACCCATCATTGGAAAACAATTTTTTGGATATTTTCTGCACAATTCCATCATGGCCTTTGTAGTTGAGGAACTTATGTTTGGCAAAAACATTTTACTTACACCACTGGCAATCGCATTTTCAATTACCGAATCGATATCTCCGCTAAATTGCTTTAAAAAAAGATGGGTGTGCGTATCAATAAATTTCATGGACGCAAAATTAGAATAAAATAATTAGTTTTACCCCCAGTGCAAAAACCATTAAAAATATTAGTTGTACGATTTTCCTCAATAGGAGATATAGTGCTCACAACTCCAGTTGTTCGGCTTTTGAAAAAACAGATAAATGCTGAGGTTCATTTTCTTACTTTCAGTAGGTACAAATGTATTTTAGTGAACAATCCTTACATTGACAAGATACATACAATTGATGAAAATATTAATGAGATTATTTCAGCACTAAAAAAGGAGAATTTTGATTTACTTATTGACTTGCATCATAATATTCGTACTCAAATACTAAAACAAAAGCTTGGAATAAAATCAAAAAGTTTTAGAAAATTAAACATTCAAAAATGGCTGATGACTACTTTCAAAATAAATTTATTACCCAAAATTCATATTGTGGATAGGTATTTGGAAACTGTTCAACATTTGGAAATTACAAATGATAATTTGGGTTTGGACTTTTTTCTGACAGATGAGGACAAAGTTGAAAATTTACCAAATGATTATGTTGTTTTTGCAATTGGTGGAAAACATGAAACCAAAAAATTACCAACTAATAAAATAATTTCTATTTGTAATAAACTGAACAAGCAAGTCATTCTAATTGGCGGAAAAGAAGATTTTGAAGCGGCCAAAAAAATTGTTTCTGTAACATCAAATACCCAAAATGCTTGTGGAAAATATAGTATTGGTCAATCTGCTTTTATTATCAAAAATGCAAAACATGTGATAACGCACGATACCGGAATGATGCATATTGCTGCCGCTTTCAAAAAGAAAATTTATTCTGTTTGGGGCAATACCATTCCTGCTTTTGGAATGACTCCTTATTTGGCAGATGCTAGTTCCAAAATAATTGAGGTTAAAAATTTATCGTGCAGACCGTGCACAAAAATTGGGTTCGACAAATGTCCAAAAGGGCACTTTGATTGCATGCAAAAAATAGATGTAAATTTATTTTTGAGTGAATAAAGCTTTCAGTTCAGTAGCATCATCTGCTTTTAGTTTCCCAGCTAATATTAATGATAATTGTCTTCTTCTAAGAGCACCATCAAAGCGTTTCTTTTCTAAGGAGGTTTCAGGAATTACTTCCGCAACCTTGGATGGCTTACCCTTAGTATCAACCGCTACAAAAGTATATATTGCCTCATTGCATTTTGTTTTCTCTCCCGACAGGGTGTCCTCAATCCACACATCAATAAATATTTCCATAGAGGAGGAAAAAGCACGAGAAATGTTGGCTTCCAAAGTAACAATGCTTCCTCTTGGAATAGGATGTTCGAACGACACATTATTCACAGATGCTGTAACGCAAGTTCGGTTGCAATGTCTGTGAGCAGTAATGGCTGCCGCAATATCCATCCAATGCAATAGCCGTCCTCCCATCAAATTATTCAAATTATTGGTATCGTTAGGAAGTACAATTTCGGTAAGGGTTGCTCTACTTTGTTTGGGTGTTTTAGCTTTCATTTTGTAAGCAGCCAAGCCGATTTATTTTCTTTTCTAATTTCGGCAAGTGCCAAAAGAGCATCTTCTCTATTTTGGAATGAATTATAAGAAACGCGCATCAAATTTCCACCCTTTACAATGGACGGCTTATAATTCAAATTACTTAGTTTGTAAAGTAATCTGTCCGCATTTTTCTTTTCAGCAAAAGCCCCAGCAATGATAAAATAGGTTTTTGATTGCTCAACTATTGGGATTGCAATTTTAACAGTTTCTTCTTTCACTTTTGTAATAGTAGGCGCTACAATTTCAATTACTACTTCTGGCTTAGTTTCAAGAGCAACAATCTCTGTTTTTGTAGAAGTGAAAGGATTTAAATTTGCCATTTGCGAGTACACCTTATTGATATTTTCCTCTTGTGTAATTCCAATTAGAGATAGACCAATAAGAGGAATAAGAACAGCTGCTGCCCTTCTGAGTGTTTTTCCGAAATCTTTTTGCCCGATTGATTTTAAAATCACCTCTTTATCTTGGCTGATAGTGCGTTCTACCTTTTTGGCTTTATGGTTGGCTTGCATGCCGAAAGACGCTAAATTGTAGTTGTAGCTTTTATCTTGCAAAAAAGAAATATTTCCTTCTTTTCCCTTTGTAAAAGTGCCCACATTTTGCAACTTAAAAGCACTTCTTTGTTCTAATTCACTTTGAATTTTTTTAACAAAATCCTCAATTAAGTCGGTAGTTTTAGAAAGTTCTATGCCTTCCATTCTGGCAATGTGAGTTGCCAAAAGCCCATCATTTTGCCTTAGGTTTTTGTTGAACAAAAACGCTTTACTTGGTGGATAAATGATTCCTGAAACAGGATGGATGTAAGCCGATTTTTTGTTTCCGACAAAACCGCCAAAGCCAGGAATGATTACACAATCGTGCAGATAAAGTAATTCGGAAATATAGTGTTCTATCGGTCGGTTCATTCTAATTGCTAAATTACTTAAAAAAATAATTAAAATTTCAAATTCTCAATATCTTTTGGAACATCCACTGACCTACTTTCCAATGTCGTTATTCCTACCTTTATTTTGTAGTTGTTATCCAGCCAACGCAATTGCTCCAACTTTTCGGAAAGCTCATTTTTAGTTGTCTCCAATTTACAAATCTCTTGCAAAACTTTTGTGCGATAGCCATAAATGCCAATGTGTTTGTAAAAGTTATTATACACAAACCATTCCTCAACATCAAAACTTTTGGGCTCTGGGATTGGAAATCGACTAAAATTTAACGCAAAATTATTTTCATCAAAAACTACTTTTACTGTGTTTTCATCCAATAGTTCATCTGCCGTTTTTATTTGTTTTGACAGGGTTGCAATGGCCGTACTTTCATCCAAAAAGCAGTTAGCTACTTGGGCTATTTGCTCAGGATTTATAAATGGCTCATCTCCTTGAATATTGATAACAACATCAAATTCATCTTCCAAATTTTGATACAAAGCATTGCATCTTTCTGTGCCAGAATTCTGCTCTCCAGTCATCTTCACTTTACCACCAAATTTCATCACTCTTTCAAAAATTCTATTATCATCAGTGGCTACAAATACAGATGAAAGCAATTCACATTTTTTGGCTTGCTCATACACTCTTTGTATCATGCTTTTTCCGTCAATATCTACAAGGGGCTTGCCAGGGAAACGGCTCGAATTGTAGCGAGCAGGAATAATTCCTAAAATTCTCATTTCTTAAATTTTCATTCTCAGTTGCATAGCAAATGTTCTTGGAGGCATCATATTTGCTGGACGTGACATATATTCTCTGTTTAACAGATTGTTTATGATAAGCCCTAAGCGAATGTTATTATTAATTTGATAACCAGCTCTAATATCAATAATAAAGTCACCATTTTTAAATTTTTCTCTTGCAGCATTAATCCCTGGAATCATTCCTTCCTCATTATCATGTGATCCTTGACCTCCTGTCCATGTTGAAGGGTCATCTCTTAAAGGATTATCTGCATAATTCCCATTAATCATAGTTGTTGAAAAAATCCAATCCATATTTTGCATAAAATCATTGTAACGGAAACTTCCTCCTATGGATATTTTCTTATACTCTACTTCTGCATCTAACTTAGCAATATGCTTATACCTATACTTTAAGACTTTATCATTCACACTGCTATTTTTATATGTATAAGGTTGTCCCATAAAACCATATGCATAAATTTTATCAGGCTCAAGTGATTTAGAATTCATATATGTGTATCCTGCAAGAAGATTAATAGTTAAGTTATCATTTATCTTCCCCTGACCACTCAAACTTATCTCCATGCCGCTAATTTGTGTTTTTCCAACATTAACAGATTTAAATCCTAAACCATAAAAAGGTTTTGTATTAGGATCTCCCCAGGCCCCAAAAGTAAATTCCATCATGTCATCATATCGCATTAAAAAAGCTGCCACATCCAAATAACCCATCCATTTCCCAATTTTTACTCCTTGCTTTATCCCTATTTCTGCACTCCATCCACTTTCAGCTTTAAGATCAGGATTTGGATATATTTCAAGCCCAGATTGATTGGTGGCGATAAACAATTCAGCCATTGAAGGAAAGCGATAACCTTGACCCCATGAAGATCGAATATAAGTATGTTCTGCTATTTGATAATTCAAACCTGTTCTAAAAACGGGTTTTCCTGAAGAAAGATGATTAATTGTATCGCCATCTACTACATGTTTTTTTTCAGAATCAATGCTAAAGTATTCATATCTAGCTCCAAACGAGATGTTTAATTTATTCCATTTTTTGTCTAATTGCGTATATAAAGAATGATTTTTTCTAGAATTTTTGCCTTGGAACAAATCAGCATTAGCATAAACAATTTCGTTAGTGGTTCCGCTTGTAATACGGAGATTATATTTTTCCAAATTCTTTTGCCACTGGTAGTCAGTATAATAAATTTCTGATTCGTTATCTTGTCCGTTATCTTGTCCGTTAGTGCTATTATCATTTATTACTTTTAGGTACCGTGTTCGTAAAGAATGCCTGCTATTTCCTTGCATATATGTTATGAAAGGATCAATATTATATGTTTCCCCATTTGTGGTTGTTATTTCGTCAGCAAGAGGAATATAGGCTTCTTGCAAACTTTTCCAGATCATTACAGAGCCACTACTTTGGAATAAGAAATTTCCATTAATACCATAGCTAAGGCCCTTTATTTTTCTGTCTTTATATTTTAATCCAAAATTGAATCTTTTTCTATCTGTAATCTCACCCATTCTGTAACCATCATCTTTAAAAATATTCCCACCTAATGTCAAATCTAGATTCTTTAATTTCATGGCCTGCAAAAACTCAACCCCCTTAAACGCTCTTCTTTTTCTTACTAATACACCCCCTTGATTTGATGGTATCCCATTCCAGTGTAAGACCTTTCTTTTTGGGATGTCAATCAAGCCCATGTGTATACTTACCTTTGTGTACCCAGGGAAAACACTAGAGCGTAAAGAAGTTGTGTTTTTATCAATGTCTTTTTGGGTAGGGAAAGCAGTTCGGATATTGATTACCCCATTTAAGGCAGAAGAACCATAAAGCACTGATGAAGCCCCTTTTATTACTTCCACTTGATGTATGTTTTCGGTAGCAATCAACTTCCATTGTACTTGGCCAGCATCTCCCGAAATAAGTGGCATGTCATCCACCATTACTAGCACCCTTGATCCAGCACCATAACTCCAGCCACTTCCTCCTCTAATGTTGGCTTGGCCGTCCGTGATATTTACCCCAGGAATCTGGTCAATAGCCGTTTGTATATCGGTTGTATTTTTATTCTCGATAAGAGAAGGTCTTAACACTTCCATGGATACAGTAATTTCTTCTAAGTTTTGCTCAAATTTCCCAGCAGAAATCACCACTGTGCTTAATTGTTCGCTTGCCGAGTGTAGTTTAATATCAATTGTTTTCTGTTCTGCCTTTTTCAAAGTAATATCTTTTACAACATCTTTATAACCAATATATCGATAAGTAATTTGATGATTTCCTGCTTCCAATTTTAGAATGTATTTGCCAAAAATATCAGTAGCGGTTCCTTTCCCATCTTTTGTAATGATGTTTACCCCTATTAATTTTTCAGATGTAGTGTGGTCTAAAATTATACCGGAAATTGTTTGCGCATGACTTACTATAAACACAAAAAATGTTAGCAATAATAAAGTGTAGAATTTTCTCATATATTTACAAAAAAAGTTTCTGCAAGATAAAAAAAAACACAAAAAGGGATATGAGTGAAGAAAAAAGATTTCAAATAGCAGTGTCTTTAATTCCTGGCGTAGGAGATGTGATAGGTAAAAAACTGATAGCCTATTGTGGGAGTGCGAAAGCGGTATTTGATGAAGGGGTAAAAGCACTTAATAAAATACCAGGAATAGGAAGTAAATTATCTAAAATAATTAAAGAATCGAATACTTTGTACAGGGCAGATCAGGAGTTGGAATTCATGGAAAAGCAAGGGGTGAAGATGGTGTTTTATGCCGATAAAGATTATCCTTTTAGGCTAAAACAATGTGATGATGGGCCACTTATCCTATATTATAAGGGTGTAAATAATTTTAATTCAGATAAAATTATTAGCATTGTTGGCACTCGCACTGCAAGTACAGAAGGCAAGCTGTTTTGCGATAAAATCGTAAGGCAGCTGGCAAAGTTCAATACCATTATTGTAAGCGGATTGGCTTACGGTATTGATATTTGTGCCCATAAAGCAGCACTAAAAAATGGATTGCCCACTTGGGCGGTTTTAGCACATGGCCATGATAGAATTTACCCTCAAACACACGAAAAGGTTGCTAATGAAATTCTTGGCAAGGGAGCTTTAGTTTCCGACTATATTAGTAAAACCGAACCTGAAAGGCAGAATTTTCCTTCCAGAAATAGAATTATAGCTGGTCTTTCGGATGCAACCATTGTAATTGAGAGCGCCAAAAAAGGAGGATCATTAATAACTGCAAATATTGCTAATTCTTATAACAGAGAAGTGTTTGCAATGCCCGGCAAACCCAAAGACGAGAAATCGGCTGGTTGTAATGCTTTAATTAAAACCCAAAGAGCAATATTGCTGGAAGGAGTTGATGATATTATACGCGAGCTGAATTGGGATATCCCAAACAAACAAAAGGATGTTTACCAGCAATTATTAATCGAATTATCAGATGAAGAAAAACAAATAATGAATCTTTTTCCAGAGAGAGGACTGCATATTGATAGTATTGTAAGTTTAATAGATTGGTCCTCCTCAAAGGTAGCACAAATGTTACTCCAGTTAGAGTTTAAAGGAGTAATTATCGTTTTGCCTGGAAAGGTGTATAAAAGGGTATAAAAATCATTATCTTATTTTTATTAAAAAAACAACTACCTTTATAAAAACTATTTACTTTTGCCGAAAATTTAGTAAACCAAAACCTTATTAAAAAAAGAAAAAATGGAACAGAAAATCCATGACTTTATGAGTGAAGTAGCCGCTAAAAATGTTGGCGAAACTGAATTCTTACAAGCAGTAGAGGAAGTAGCGGAAGTTATTATACCTTTTATGCACGAAAATCCAAAGTACAATAACAAAATGTTATTGGAAAGAATGGTAGAACCAGAAAGGGTGTTGATGTTCAGGGTTCCATGGCTAGATGATAATGGGCAAACTCAAATAAATAGAGGATACAGAATTCAATTCAATTCTGCAATTGGCCCTTATAAAGGTGGCTTACGATTTCATCCATCTGTAAACTTATCTATCCTTAAATTTTTAGGATTCGAGCAAGTGTTCAAAAACTCATTAACCACACTTCCAATGGGAGGTGGAAAGGGGGGTTCCGATTTTAACCCAAAAGGAAAATCGGATAATGAAGTAATGAAATTTTGCCAATCCTTTATGACAGAATTATGCAGGCATATCGGCCCTAATACGGACGTTCCAGCTGGGGATATTGGTGTTGGTGGTAGAGAAATCGGCTTTATGTTCGGACAGTACAAAAGAATAAGAAACGAATTTACTGGTGTGCTTACTGGCAAAGGAATGAGTTTTGGCGGTTCTTTAATTCGACCTGAAGCAACAGGTTATGGAAATGTATATTTTGCACAAAATATGTTGGCAGTTAAAGGAGATTCTTTTAACGGAAAAACAGTTACCATTTCAGGTTCTGGCAATGTGGCACAATACGCTTGCGAGAAAGCAACAGAATTAGGAGCAAAAGTAGTTACCCTTTCCGATTCTTCTGGATATATTTATGATGCAAAGGGAATTGACGGGGAGAAATTGGCATTTGTGATGGAGCTGAAAAATGTAAAAAGAGGAAGAATTAAGGAATATGCTGAGAAATTTGAATGTGAATACAATGAAGGAGGAAGACCATGGGGAGTAAATTGTGATATTGCGCTGCCTTGTGCTACTCAAAACGAATTGAATGAGCAGGAAGCAAAAACATTGATAGCTAATGGTTGTAGTTGTGTTTCAGAAGGAGCTAATATGCCATCAACTCCAGATGCAATTGAAGTATTTCAAAATGCGAAAATCTTATTTGCTCCTGGTAAAGCATCTAATGCGGGTGGGGTGGCAACTTCAGGATTAGAGATGAGCCAAAACTCACTTAGAATGAACTGGACAAGAGAAGAGGTGGATACCAAATTAAAGCAAATCATGAAGGATATTCATGCGTCTTGTATAGCATACGGAACAGAGGGTGAATATGTGGATTATGTAAAAGGAGCTAATATTGCAGGTTTTGTAAAAATTGCTGATGCTATGTTAGAGCAAGGACTAGTATAGATTTAGTATTTAGAGTTTAGATTTAATAGGAGGCTTTTGCCTCCTTTTTTTATTTGTGTATTTTTGCCAACCCAAAAACAAATTATGTACGGAAAACTACAAAAACAATTACAGGATGAACTTTCAAATATAAAAGAGGAAGGCTTATATAAAAACGAACGAATAATTACCAATCCTCAAGGGGCAAGTATTAGAGTAAGTACTGGGGAAGAGGTGCTAAATTTTTGTGCTAATAACTATTTAGGTTTATCTTCTCACCCAGAGGTGATTCAGGCCGCAAAGGATGCTTTGGATACACATGGTTATGGCATGTCGTCTGTGCGTTTTATTTGTGGTACGCAAGACATACATAAAAACCTAGAAGCAAAAATTTCTATTTTTTTAGGAATGGAGGACACTATATTATATGCAGCAGCTTTTGATGCCAATGGAGGACTTTTTGAACCTTTATTTGGAAAGGAAGATGCTATTATTTCTGATGCCTTAAATCATGCCTCTATTATTGATGGAGTGCGTTTGTGTAAAGCGGCTCGTTATCGTTATGCAAATAATGATATGGCGGATTTGGAAGCGCAACTAAAAAAAGCACAAGAGCAAAGAAATAGAATAATCGTTACGGATGGTGTTTTTTCTATGGATGGAACTTTGGCGCAATTGGATAAAATCTGTGATTTGGCCGAAAAATATGATGCTTTAGTAATGGTGGACGATTCTCATTCTACTGGTTTTGTAGGTAAAACGGGTAGAGGAACGCACGAACATTGTGGCGTTATGGGAAGGGTGGATATTATTACTTCTACTTTAGGAAAAGCTTTGGGCGGAGCAATGGGAGGGTTTACTTCAGCAAAAAAAGAAATTATTGATATGCTCCGACAAAGATCTCGCCCGTATTTATTTTCCAATTCATTAGCGCCAGCTATTGTTGGGGCGGCTACCAAAGTGATTGATTTATTAAGTACAACTACTGATTTAAGAGATAAATTAGAGGAAAATACAAAATACTTCAGAGCTGAAATGACTGCTGTAGGTTTTGATATTAAAAAAGGAACTCATCCTATTGTACCAGTTATGTTGTATGATGCAAAATTGGCACAAGAAATGTCAGAAAAATTATTGATTGAAGGAATATATGTAATTGGCTTCTTTTTCCCAGTTGTGGCAGAAGGGAAAGCTAGGATTAGGGTGCAAATTTCAGCAGCTCATAATTTCGAGCAATTAAATAAGGCAATTAAGGCATTTACTAAGGTAGGGAAAGCATTAAATATTATATCGTAATAATGAATAATATTTTTTTGTTGTATAATAAAAATAATTGTAGATTTGCAGCCCTTAAAAAAAGGATTAAAAAAATAAAATTGTGGATACATTAAGTTACAAAACTCTTTCGGCCAATAAAGAAACTGCAAACAAACAGTGGTGGATTGTAGATGCTGAGGGTGAAATACTGGGACGAATGGCATCAAAAGTTGCCAAAGTTTTAAGAGGTAAGTATAAAACAAATTTTACCCCTCATGCTGATTGTGGTGATTATGTAATCGTAATTAATGCAGGTAAAATTGTAATGACAGGAGACAAAATGAAAAAAAGAGAAATTTTTTCTCACACTGGATTTCCAGGGGGGCAAAAGCGAATCTCACCTGCTCAGATGCTGAAAAAAGATGAAACATCTGTTGTTAAACATGCCATTAAAGGGATGCTTCCTAAAAATAAATTGGGAGCAGCAATCTTAAAAAACTGTTATATATATGCAGGTGCTGAGCATGGGCAAGAGGCACAAAACCCACAACAATTAAATTTAAACGATTTAAAATAATATGGATACCATTCACACGATAGGAAGAAGAAAAGCATCAGTTGCCAGAATCTATATGTCAAAAGGAAAAGGAAATATTACCATCAACAAAAAAGATAGTAAAGAATATTTCTCTACCGATACGCTTTTGTACAAAGTAAACCAACCATTAAAAGTAGTAGATATGGAAGGGAAATTTGACATCAATGTAAATGTTGTAGGGGGAGGAACCACAGGCCAAGCAGATGCGATAAAGTTAGCGATTGCCAGGGCTTTATGTGAGCTAGATGCGGACAACAGACCCGTTCTAAAAGCAGAAGGACTACTAACAAGAGATCCTAGAGTGGTGGAGAGAAAGAAACCAGGACAAAAGAAAGCAAGGAAGAAATTCCAGTGGGTTAAAAGATAGAATTTTAATTATTAATCAATGTTTAGCATCTAAACTTTTAGGACAAGCCAGAAGGCTTCTACCTAAGGGTTGCTAACTAAAAGAAAGTAAACATGAGAACAAATTTCAAACAGTTATTAGACGCAGGTGTGCATTTTGGCCACCAAAAAAGAAAGTGGAATCCGGCAATGGGTCCTTATGTATTTATGGAGAGAAACGGAATCCATATTATTGATTTAAATAAAACAGTAGAAAAAATAGAACAGGCAGCATCTGCAATGAAACAAATTGCAAAGTCAGGCAAAAGTATTCTGTTTGTTGCAACAAAAAAACAAGCAAAAAATATTGTTGCTGAAAAAGTGCAAAGAATTAATATGCCATACATTACAGAAAGATGGCCAGGAGGATTACTTACTAATTTTGTCACCATCCGAAAGGCGGTAAAAAAAATGGATATAATTGATAAAATGAAGGAAGACGGTACTATTGATACCCTTTCCAAAAGAGAGCGTCTTCAAATTTCAAGAACAAGAGAAAAACTAGAGAAAAATTTAGGAAGTATTTCTAACATGAATCGTATCCCTTCAGCCATTTTTGTGGTAGATATCAACAAAGAGCACATTGCTGTTGCTGAGGCCAGAAAACTAAATATTCCAACTTTCGCAATGGTGGACACCAATTCAAATCCTAATTTGATTGAATTTCCTATTCCTTCCAATGATGATGCTACCAAATCGATTGAATGTATAGTAGAAATTGTTACCAATGCAGTTGCAGAGGGCTTAGAAGAAAAAAACAAAGCGGTTGAACAGAAAGCAATGGAAAACGCTAAAAAACTAAAAGCTAAAAAAGAGAAAGAAACTAAGGAAGAAACCACAAAATCAGAAAAATAAAAATGGGAGAAATAAAAGCGGCTGATGTAGCCACACTTAGAAGACAAACAGGGGCAGGAATGATGGATTGCAAAAATGCATTGGTAGAAGCTAAAGGAGATTTTGATTCTGCAATTGATGTACTGAGAAAAACTGGACAAAAAGTAGCTGCAAAGCGTGCTGATAGAGAAGCATCTGAAGGAGTGGCAACTACAAAAATTAATAAAGATAATACAGTAGGAGTTGCAATTGTACTGGCTTGTGAAACGGATTTTGTTGCAAAAAATGATTCTTTTAAAGAACTTACTTCTCATTTTGCTGATATCGCCTTAAACCATAAGGATATAGAATCTTTTATGGCAGCTGATTTTGGAGGAATGACTGTTTCAGAAAAATTAATCGAACAAACAGGAGTGATTGGGGAAAAATTAGAGCTTTCAGCATTTGAAAGAGTAGAAGCTCCTTTTGTTGGCTCTTATATTCATGGGGTAAAAATTGCAGTTTTGGTTGGCTTAACTAATGCGGTTGAAAATGCAGAAACTCTATCCAAAGACATAGCAATGCAAGTTGCATCAATGGGTGCAACTACTTTGTCCTACAAAGATTTTGATCCTGAATTTGTTGCTTCTGAAACCCAGGCGAGAATTGCAGTAATTGAAAAAGACAATGAAGAGTTAGCAAGATTAGGAAAAACACTTAAAAATGTTCCTACATATATTTCCATGACCCAGCTTACGGATGAAGTTATGGCTGGGGCGAAAACGGATATTGAAACTCAACTAAAAGAGGAAGGAAAGCCAGAGCAAATTTGGGATAAAATTATTCCTGGCAAAATGGAACGGTTTATTTCAGATAATACCACTTTAGACCAAGAACAATGCTTATTAGATCAGGACTTCATTAAAAATGAAAAACAAAGTGTAGCTGATTACATCAAAACCTATGGTGATGTTGCAGTTAATAGCTTTAAAAGAGTTTCATTAGGTTAAAAGGAAATTTATAAGATTTTAAAAAACTATCCTGTTGGATAGTTTTTTTATTGTTTAAAATTTCTAAAATCTTTAATTTTTACTTTCACCGATTTAGCTATCTTTGAAAAAATTTAATTTTCCATGAAATACAAAAGAATACTATTAAAATTAAGTGGTGAAGCTTTGATGGGGAAAGAGAAATACGGAATTGATCCTAATAAATTAACCGATTATGCCAATGAAATAAATGAAATTACATCTATTGGCGTAGAGGTTGCAATTGTAATTGGGGGTGGAAATATTTACAGAGGAATTCAATCAGAAGGAGCCGGTTTTGATAGAGTGCAGGGAGATTATATGGGAATGCTAGCCACCATAATAAATGGAATGGCACTGCAATCGGCACTAGAAAAAATTGATATTCAAACCAGATTGCTCACCGCAATAAAAATGGAACAAATCGCAGAACCTTATATCAGAAGAAAAGCAATTCGGCATTTAGAAAAAAGAAGGGTTGTGATTTTTGGGGGAGGAACAGGAAACCCTTATTTTACTACCGATACTGCAGCTACTTTAAGGGCCATTGAGATAGAAGCAGATGTAATTTTGAAAGGGACTAGGGTGGATGGTATCTACACGGCAGATCCTGAAAAAGATGAAACTGCAAAAATGTACGATTCCATATCTTTTGATGAGGTGTATAAAAAGGGATTGAAAGTAATGGACATGACGGCTTTCACTCTTTGCAGGGAAAATAATTTACCAATAAAAGTTTTTAATATGAACCTAAGCGGAAATCTGAAAAAAGTATGTGCTGGCGAAAAAGTTGGAACTTTGGTTAATTTTTAATAATCTTGTATAAAGCTTTTTAATACATGACAGAAGAAGTAAAATTTTATTTAGAGGCTGCTAAAGAGCAAATGGAAGAATCCATCAAGCACTTGGAGGTGGTATTGGCTAAAATCAGAGCGGGGAAGGCCAATCCGCAAATGCTAGGTAATGTTCAAGTTGACTATTATGGCACTTCTACTCCTATCAGTCAGATGGCTAATGTAAACACTCCTGATGCGCAAACCATTTCTATTCAACCTTGGGATAAATCTGTTTTGCAAGATATTGAGAAAGCAATAATGGAAGCTAATCTTGGCTTTACACCTATGAATAATGGGGAAATGATAATGATAAACATTCCCCCACTTACTGAGGAAAGACGATTAGAATTGGTAAAACAAGCAAAAGCAGAAGCAGAACATTGCAAAGTAAGCATTCGAAATGTTCGCCATAAAGCGAATGATGAAATGAAACAATTAGGAAAAGAGGGGTTGTCAGAAGATTTGGAAAAAGATGCTCAGGCAGAAGTGCAAAAACTAACGGATTCGTATATTACAACAACAGATAATCATTTTTCTGCCAAAGAAAAAGAAATTTTAACCATTTAGAGTTTCCTAATCATTAAATTTTTTTTGGCTCATTTTTAGCCGTTTTTTATTTCTATTTAAATATTTTGTTGAAGACATAAGATTGTTATATATTAATTTGTTAAGAAGGGGGATAATCAAATTTTGTCCTTATTTTCGGACAAATTTTAAGCATCATAAAAAAGCATTTTATATATTTATGTGGGTAGTAATTTCTAGAATTATATTAAGGTTTCGTCTTGCAATTTTACTTTCTGTTATTTTGTCAACTACCTTTATGCTTTATCAGGCAAATAGCGTAAAGCTATCCTATCAAATGGCAAAGATTTTGCCAAAAACATCTACTGTTTTTCATGATTATGAAAACTTCAAAGCAAAATTTGGCGAAAACAAAAATGATCTTGTCATTGGAGTAATAAATCCTAATTTGTTTAATCTTCCGCAATATAATGCTTGGTTAACTTTATGTAAGGACTTAAACGAAATAGATGGTGTTGAAAAGACAAATTCCATTGAGAATTTATCTTTGCTTGTAAAGGACACAATTAGCAAAAGTTTTAAGGCGATTAACTGGCATAATTCCAATTTAACTTCTCAAGAGGAATTTGATAAATCGGTTACCAATTTATTAAATCAGCCATTTTATAAAGAATTATTCTATAATGAAAAATCGAAAGCTACTTTTTTAGTTGTAAGTATCAATCCTGAAATTTTAAAAACAAAGGAACGGGAAGAATTGATTCGGCTAATACATCTCAAAGGAGAAGAGTATGCCAAAAGACAAAATCTAGAGTTACATTATTCTGGATTACCATATATAAGGACTGTTGATTCTATACAGGTAAGAAAAGAAATCACACTTTTTATCATTCTTACCTTGCTTATCACTTCCTTTATTTTGTTCCTGTTTTTCCGCTCAATTAGGGCAACTTTAATATCTATGTTTGTGGTAATTATTGGCGTAATCTGGTCCTTTGGCAGCATGTCGATTTTAGGATATGAAATTTCAATTTTAATGGCATTAGTGCCACCGGTGATAATTGTCATTGGCATTCCAAATTGTATTTTTTTACTCAACAAATTTCATAATGAATTTAAAGTACACCAAAACAAGATAAAAGCAATATCAAGAATCATCAATAAGGTTGGGAATATAACACTACTTACTAACCTTTCGACTGCTTCTGGTTTTGCTGCTTTTATACTAACCAAAAGTCAAACACTAAAAGAATTTGGGGTAATTGCTTCTATGAATATTATGCTCATTTTTCTTTTTTCACTTATAATCATTCCTATTGCCCTTAGTTATTTTCCTCCCCCTAAAAGAAAACACATTCAGCATTTGGATAAAAAATGGGTAAATACATCTGTCACCACCCTTATTAAATTAGTACAGTATAAAAGAATGCATATTTATATAGTGACAATAGCTGTAGTTATCCTAGGAATTTTCGGAATATTTAAAATAAAAACTACCGGAAACCTTACAGATGATTTGCCAAAGACAGGCGTTTTGTATAAGGACATAAAGTTTTTTGAGCAGAATTTTACAGGAGTAATGCCTTGTGAAGTTTTGGTGGATACAAAAAAGAAGAATGGCATAATGAAAATATCGGTAATGAAAAAAATAGAACAATTACAATTGGTTTTAGATAGTATTCCTGAATTTTCGCGAGCTGTATCCATTGTAGATTTTACTAAATATGCGAAACAGACTTTTTATAATGGGGATACTAGTTTTTATACACTTCCTAATTCGCAAGAAAAGAATTGGATATTCTCATATGCAAGTAATTGGCAGGATAAAAAAGTGCTAAACGAAAATATTTTTGCAGATTCCTTAAAGCAAATAGCTCGGATAAGCATGCGAATGGCAGATATAAGCACACCAAAACTCGACAGCATAATGGATATTCTGCAACCCAAAATAGATAAAATATTTGACTCAGAAAAGTATAATGTAACCGTTACAGGTTCAAGTATTGTATTTTTAAGTGGTACAAAATATTTGGTTCAAAACCTTTTCACCTCACTTTTTTTGGTAATTATTCTTATTGCCATTTTTATGGCTTGGATGTTTAATTCTTTCCGTATGGTAGTGGTTTCACTTATTCCAAATTTGATTCCATTGCTTTTAACAGCAGCTATTATGGGTTATTTTAATATTGCAATTAAGCCCTCAACCATTCTTGTTTTTAGTATTGCTTTTGGAATTTCAGTTGACGATACAATACACTTTTTGGCCAAGTACAGGCAAGAGCTAATTGCGAGAAAATGGAATATAAAAAAGTCAGTTATTGCAGCCCTAAAAGAGACTGGAGTAAGTATGATTTACACATCAGTTGTTCTTTTCTGTGGTTTTTTTATCTTTATAGCCTCAGAATTTGGAGGAACAGTTGCTTTGGGGCTATTGGTTTCCATTACGCTACTTATTGCAATGTTGGCCAATTTGTTGTTATTACCCGCGCTTTTATTAACCATGGAAAGGGCGATTACAACTGAGGCATTTAAGGAACCACTTCTCGATATATTTGATGAGGAGGAGGATGTAGAGTTAACACAAATAAAAGTAAAAAGAAAAACGACATGAAAGGAATAATTTTAGCGGGAGGATCAGGAACAAGATTGCACCCACTTACTTTGGTAATGAGCAAACAAATGATGCCAATTTATGACAAACCAATGATTTATTATCCATTATCAACCTTATTGTATTCAGGGATTAATGAGATATTGATTATTTCAACTCCTCACGATTTGCCACTATTTGAAAAATTATTGGGAGATGGTAGTAGGTTGGGTTGTAAATTTGAATATAAAGTACAAGAAGTACCAAATGGACTTGCTCAGGCATTTGTATTAGGAGAAGAATTTATTGGGGATGATAAAATTTGTTTGATATTAGGAGATAACATTTTTCAGATTAAAAGAAAAACGCTTGAATCCTGTAATAATATAAATGGAAGCGTAATTTTCGGTTACCATGTGCATGATCCTGAGCGATATGGAGTTGTGGAATATGATAAAAATTTTAAAGTAATATCCATTGAAGAAAAGCCAACAAATCCTAAATCAAATTATGCAGTTCCTGGTTTGTATTATTACGATAATTCAGTTGTTGAAATTGCTAAAAATATAAAACCATCAGCAAGAGGAGAATATGAAATTACAGATGTAAATAAAGAGTATTTAAAAAGAGGAGAATTAGATGTTCGCCTTTTGGGGATAGGTACTGTTTGGTTAGATACTGGCACTTTTCAATCCCTGATGCAAGCCAACCAATATGTACAAGTTATTCAAGAAAGACAAGGTAGAAAAATCGGTTGTATTGAAGAGGCGGCTTTCAAAATGGGCTACATAGATAAAGCGAAACTTTTAGAAATTGCAGAGCCACTAAGAAAAAGTGGTTATGGCGAATATTTGGTAAAATTAACCAATAGCTAATGAAAAATTTAAGCCAATTAAGTGGAATTATTGAAGGGGAATTAGGAAAAATAACATATCCAAATTCGCCCAGTAAACTATACCAGCCAATAGAATATGTAATGGGTTTGGGTGGAAAAAGAATGCGTCCAATTTTGCTTTTAATGGCGCATCAACTTTTTGATAAAAAAATAGAAAAAGCAATTCCTCCTGCTCTTGGTATTGAGGTTTTTCACAATTTTTCCCTTTTGCATGACGATATAATGGACAATGCTCCAATAAGAAGAGGCCAACAAACTGTACATGAAAAATGGGATAATAATGTTGCTATTTTATCAGGAGACACCATGTTGGTGCAGGCCTATAAATTATTATCTGACGTGGATAAGAGCATTCTAAAAGAAGTACTTTCAGTATTTAATAAAGCCGCTACCCAGGTTTGTGAAGGGCAGCAGTTGGATATGGATTTTGAAAGCCAAAAAGAGATTTCCCTTCAAGAGTACTTGAAAATGATTGAAAATAAAACGGCTGTGCTTTTGGCGGCATCTTTACAAATTGGAGGAATAACTGCTGGAACATCTAAGGAGAATCAAAATAATTTATATCATTTCGGACTTAATATGGGAATTGCCTTTCAATTGAAAGACGATTTGTTAGATGCTTTTGGAAATCTAGAAAACTTTGGAAAGAGAGTTGGTGGGGATATAATGGCAAATAAAAAAACTTTTTTGTATTTGAAAGCACTCCAAATAGCAAATGATTCACAACAAGAAAATTTGCATAGGTATTTTTCTTCAGATGATGTTTCTAAGGAAAAGGTGACGGAAGTAAAAGCCATCTTTACAGATTTGGATATTCCAAAACATACCAAAGATATGATGAGGGCTTATTACACAAAAGCAATGCGACATTTAGATGCAATTGACTCAGAAAATAAAGCGCCACTTATTTCTTTTTTTGAAAAATTGATGGATAGAATTTCCTGATGGATTTAGTATCTGTACAATCTCAAATCAAAGCCAATAAATACCTTAACGAAACAGTAGCACAATTAGAAAAAGATTTTTTGCTGATTGGTGTAAGTTTTGATATACAAAAGCCAGTTGCTGACTATAAAACCCTTTTTGCTTATACTTATAATTTGGTAAATGCCATAAATGAAAGAAATCCACAATTTATACTCAACCTCCTTTACAGAATAGATTTACAAGAGGAAAAAGTACAGGAAGAAATGCAAAAAACAAAACTTTCTTTTTCCCAGATGCTATCAGAACTTATTGTAAAAAGGGAACTTTATAAAGTGGTTTTAAGAGAGAAGTTTTCTTAATCTTTCAACTTCCTATCCCAATAATTTGGTTCCATTTTTGTTGCTTTTTGGTTCCAATAATCAGGGGTTACTTTGTGTCCCTCTGGGGTTTTTAATTTTCTTTGATATACCCAAATTACATGATTAAAAAAAACATCCGTTACTCCAATGGTAAAAGTAATCGGGTCTTCCTCTGTTTTTATTTTATCTTCTTCCACTTGCACCCCAAATCCATTAAAATTTAAAAGGTCTGTAAGAAAATCAATCCTCTGTTTTGAGCAACCCTTTTCTACAATGGTGCACCTTATTTCATTCAACTCTTTTACGGTATGTTTTCCTTTATTTAAACTCATTATATTCCAAAAGATAAATGATTAATATACTCAAATAAAGAGCCAAAAAATCCGATTATAAATATACCAACAACACAAATAACAAGTGCGAAACGAGCGTAATTATCACTTTTAATCTTTGCAATAGGCGTATCATTTTTATTAATGAACATGGCTTTTACAACAATAAGATAATAGTAAAGTGAAATAGTTGCATTGATTACTGCAATCAGAACAAGCCAATAGTATCCTTGCTCAGCAGCAGCAGTAAATAAAAAGAATTTCCCAAAGAAACCTGCAATAGGAGGTATTCCTGCAAGCGAAAACAGAGATAACATCATTACTAAACTAAGTTTAGGATTGCTGTGGTAAAGACCGTTATAGTCATCAATATTTTCTTTTCCAGAATAATCAGAAATAACAGAAACTACCCCAAAAGCACCCAAATTGGAAAAGATATAAATCAGCATAAAATAGATAACAGTTGCCATTCCTAAGGAGCTTGTTCCTATAATTCCAAGCAAGATAAAGCCAGCTTGTGCAATAGAGGAGAAAGCCAAAAAGCGTTTTATATTTTGCTGTCTGATGGCAAACAAATTACCAATTGTCATGGTAAGAATGGCAATAATATAAATGATATTTGTCCAAACTTCAACCATTGTTTTAAAAATAGTGAAAAGCAAAATAGTCAGAATAAAAACTGCTGCCCCTTTTGAGATAACGGACAAATAGGAAGTAATATTTACTGGCGCTCCTTCATACACATCAGCTGTCCACAGATGAAAAGGAACCAATGAAATTTTAAAGGATAGTCCTGATAAAAAGAAAATCAGAGCTAAGATTGCCAATGGCGTATCCATACTTATCATACCTAATTCCTGAAAATAGGTGCTTCCGAATTGACCGTAAAAAAGAGAAATTCCAAAGAGCATTATTCCAGAAGAGAATGCAGCAGAAAGAATAAGTTTTACTCCTGCTTCTGCTGATTTTTGATTAAAAGTATTATAAGCAACCAATGCTGCCATTGGGATAGTGGCCAGTTCCAACCCCAAATAAAACATTAAAAACTCCCCTGATGAAATCATGAAATTCATCCCAATTAAAGTAGAAAAAAGAAGGATGAAATACTCACTGATTTTATTAAAGTTTTCAGGCTTTCTAAGCCAGTTTGCTGATTGAAGCAAAACAATAAATACCCCAATATTAAGAATGTTTTTCATCAAAATAATCAATTCAGAGGTTTGATACATTCCTCCAAAAAGCGCCCCACTTTCATTCCAAAAAAATCCTAAAGCAGTATGTAAGCCGAATAATGAAATGGCAATTGGAATGATTCTTTTTTTGTCATTAATTGTTAATTCCGCTACTAATAAAACCATTACAGTTATAGTAAGTAGCAATTCGTGTTTCATTATTATAAACTGATTAAAATCCATATTTTTAATTTGTTAGCATCACTAATTTATCTACAATTGGCCCTAAGCTTTCCCAAATAATATCGGACATCCAAAGTGGTGCAATACCCATTGCAATGATGGTAAAAAGCAAAACAAATATTGGGATTTTCTCATGCCATACTGCATCCGAAATCAAACTATGTTTTTCATCAATCATAGGACCCAACAATATTTTTCCGACAACCCTTAGAATATAAACTGCTGTAACCACAATGGATGAAACTGCAATAATGGTTACTATTCTATGGAAGGTGTCCTCATTTTGAAAAGCCCCAACAAATATGGTCATTTCAGCAACAAATCCACTAAGCCCTGGTAACCCCAAAGAGGCAAAACCAGCGATAACATAAGCAACAGCTAAAAATGGCATTACCTTCATAAGTCCTCCCATTTTTTTGATATCTCTTGTTCCGGTTCTTTCGTAAATCATTCCAATCAATGCAAAGAAAAGAGCGGTCATCAATCCATGCGATAGCATTTGTAAAATAGCGCCATCAAAAGCGGTTTGATTCATCATCAGTACTGCAAAAAGAACTAAGCCACAATGGCTAACAGAGGAGTAAGCATTAATGTATTTCAAATCGGTTTGCACAATTGCACCCAATGCGCCATAAATTACAGAAGTAGAGGTTAGTATAATAAAAATCCAAGCCATTTCATTGGCTGCTTCCGGCATCAAGTACATGGCAACTCTAAATGCGCCATAGCCCCCCAATTTCATAAGTACACCTGCATGCAACATGGATACTGCCGTTGGGGCAGAAGCATGACCGTCAGGCGACCAAGTATGGAAGGGAAACAGAGCACCCAATACCCCAAAACCAATAAAAGTAAGTGGAAAGAAAAATCTTTGAGCTTCTATTGGAATTGTTACTTTTGCTATCTCCAAAATATTAAAAGTAAGCTGCCCTCCATCAGGAGCGGAATTAAAATAAATTCCCAACAGTCCAACCAATAAAAGAGCAGAGCCGCCCATTAACATTAAAGTAAGTTTCATGGCGGCATATTCCTTTTTACCAGTTCCCCAAATCCCGATTAAAAGATACATTGGCAACACTGCAAGTTCGTAAAAAAGGAAAAGAGTGAATAAATCTAAGGAAATGAAAAAGCCGAAAACACCAGTGGCAAGAACAATTAGAGATATGAAAAACTCTTTGGTAAGATATTCCATTTTCCATGAAGTAAATATGCCTGTAAATATGATAATACCTGTAAGTAAAATCATCAGCACTGAGATTCCATCCACTCCAACAGCATACTGAATATTGATGCTTTCAAACCACTGATAAGATTTTTTCAATATCATTTCTGAATCATTACCAGATGCTCTTTCAGCCAAATAAATAAATACCAAGCGGATAGCTTGCAAGAGTTGAATTGTCATTCCAACAGCAGCAATCACCCTTATATTTTTCAATTCTTTGCAAAACAATAATGCTAAAACTGTTAAAACTGGAATGAGTATAAATGAGGTTAAGATATCCATTTAGACAGAAATTAGGTAAATAAAAATAACAATTAGAAGTAGCACTCCTGACACAAAGACAGAAGCGTATTGTTGCAGTTGCCCGGATTGTAATCCTTTTATTTTAAGGGCGATATAATTTGTAATAGTAGCGACTCCATCCATTGTAGCGTCAATAATATGCCTATCGAACCAAGCAATAGGGGAAGAAAATCTTTTGAAAATTACTTTTTTGGCAACAAACAAATACAACTCATCAAAGTAGAACTTGTTAAGTGCATATTTATAGAAAGAGCCGAAAGAAGCGACTGCTCTATTTGGCAAATCACTTTCTTTTTTATAAAAAACAAATGCAACAATTATTCCAAAAATCGCAATCCCAATAGAAGGGAGTGCAATTTCCCAATGCATTTGGATATCAAATGGTAATCCATCAGAAGTTACAAAATTACTAAATGGAATAAAACCAACTATTGCAGATGCAATTGCTAAAAATATAAGCGGAAATGTCATGCTAAAAGGCGCATCATGCGGAGTATGTTCATACTTTTTTTCCTTTCCCCAAAAAATTCCAAAATAAAGACGAAACATATAAAAAGCAGTAAGCCCAGCCACAATCCATTCTACCCAAAAGTAGATTTGATTATGATTGTAAGCAGCAACTAAAATTTCGTCCTTACTGAAAAAGCCAGCAAAAGGTGGAATTCCTGAAATAGCCAAACAAGCAATTAGAAAAGTAATATGCGTAATGGGCATGTATTTTCGTAAATTCCCCATCTCGCTTAAATTATTGGTATGAATGGCGTGAATAATTGCACCCGCACCTAAAAACAATAAAGCCTTAAACATGGCGTGAGTAAACAAATGAAACATGGAAGCCATAAAGCCAAGACCCGCTTCTGCTCCATAGCCAGATACACCCAATGCCAACATCATATAGCCAATTTGTGACATGGTGGAAAAGGCAAGTATTCTTTTTATATCGGTTTGTGTGCAGGCAATAACTGCTGCAAAAATGGAGGAAAATCCTCCAATAACTGCTACCACTTCCAATGCATTTGGGGCGACAATTGCAAAAATTGGAAATAGTCGTGCTATTAAAAACACTCCTGCTACAACCATGGTTGCAGCATGGATTAATGCAGACACGGGAGTTGGCCCTTCCATGGCATCTGCAGCCAAATATGAAATGGGAACATAGCAGATTTTCCAGCTCCTCCCATAAAAATTAGAATTAGCGCCCAACCCATTGTCGATAATCCTAAAAAGACAGCTGATGAACTTTGCATAAATGCAGGCCCTTCCGGATTGCAAAGAATGTTAAAATCGAAAGTTCCTGTTAAATAGGATAGAATTAAAATGCCAATCAAAAATCCTAAATCAGCAAAACGCGTAACAATAAAGGCCTTTTTGGATGCAGCAACTGCTGAAGGTTTTTGATAATAATGAGCAATCAAAAGATAAGAGGAAAGCCCCACCAATTCCCAAAACATATACATCTGGAAAATATTGGTAGCTACCACCAAACCTAGCATTGAAAAAGTAAATAGGGAAAGGAAAGCAAAAAATCGGCTATACCCCTTATCTCCTTTCATATATCCTAAACTATATATATGCACCATTAAGGATATGGTAGTAATCACAACTAGCATCATAACAGAAATAGGGTCCAAAAGCACCCCAATATCAATATGCAAACTTTCTGTAAATCGCAACCATTCCATATTAAAGCCAATAACTTTTTGATACGCCCCATCTACTGCTTTCCCTACTTTAAAGAAATAGTGATATGCAGTAAAATAAGAAAGATAAGTAGCGACAACCATTCCACCAACTCCTAAATAGCCAGTAAAACTTTCTTTTATTTTAGATCCAAACAGGCCGTTTATTACAAAAACAGCAAATGGAATTAAGGCAATATAGATGGTATAAGAGAATTCCATTATTAATATTTCATTTGTTCAATATCTTCCACATCAATACTGTGAATGTTTCGGTATATATTAATAATTATAGCAATAGCAACAGCTGCCTCAGCAGCTGCAATCCCAATTATAAACATGCTAAAAAAGTGTCCTTGCATATTTTCAGGATATAAATACTTATTAAAAGCAACAAAATTAATGTTCACCGCATTTAAAACAAGCTCAATAGACATCAACATGGTGATTAAATTTTTACGCGTAAGGAAGCCATAAGCACCAATAAAAAACATGATTGTGGTTACTGTTAAAATATGATGTATACTTATTCCTTCTATCATTCTTCTACTTTTTTAGCAATGATAATTGCACCAATCATTGTGGCTAATAATAATACAGAAATCACCTCAAATGGCAATATATATCCATTATCAGAATAAGAAAGTAATGCCCTACCAATTCCGTGAATAGTACTGTCAGTCGCCTGTTTATTTGATGCTTCAAAATGGTGATTATTTAAAGTGCTTAATACTAAAAAGATTCCCAATCCTGAACTGATAATTCCTAATGCAATTTTTTTAATATTTATTTTATCCAAGTCCGTATTAATTTGATGTGTAAGTAAAATCGAGAAAATGATTAACACCACAATTCCTCCAGCGTAAACCGTTAATTGCACGGCAGCTAAAAAATTATAGTTAAACATAAAATAAATTCCTGCTGTTGCTCCTAGTACAAAAAGTAAAAAAACTGCAGCTCTCAATATTTTTTTAGTGGTAACCGTCAGTAGCGAAAACACTATAATAATAAAAGATATTATGTAAAAAATTATTGTTTCCATTAATCTTCCACTCCTGGTGCTAATTTAGATCCTGGTCTGTTTAATACTGTTGTCAACAAACTTCTATCGAATACAGCATGTTCAAAATTCCTTCCCATTTTAATAGCATCAGTTGGACAAGATTCTATACATAAGTTACACATTGTACACATGGATAAATGATATATAAATTTATCTATTTCTTTCTTTTTCTTTCCTGTTTCAGGATTTAAAACCCTTTCGCTAATAATCTCTATTGAACCATTAGGGCAGGCCACTTCACATGCCGTACACCCCGTACATCTATGTTCGTTATTTTCATCATGCAACAAAATCACCTCTCCTCTAAATCGGTCGAACATTTTAAGAGTATCCTTATTTTCAGGATATTGTTGTGTGATAATTTCTTTCGGATGAGAAATATAATGCCCTGTTACTCTCATTCCTTTCAATAAGGATCTTAATCCTCCAAAAACTTCTTTTATATATTGTATTATACTTTTTATCATAGCTTAAAAATACCAACCCATTAGTACAAAAAAGGACATTACAAGAATATTAACTAAATTAATTGGCAACAAATATTTCCATTCTAATGTAAGCAATTGGTCAATTCTCAATCTTGGAAAAGTCCATTTGAACCACATCATTAAAAAGATAATGAAAGCAGTTTTGCCGAAAAACCAAAATAGTGGAGGAATAAAGTCCATGATGGCATTAAAACTTTCTAATGATCCAAAATGAAGTGGCATCCATCCTCCTAGAAAAACAGTTGCTCCGATTGCAGCAACAATAAACATATTGATAAATTCTGCCAAAAAGAAAAATGCAAATTTCATTCCGGAATATTCTGTATGATAACCTGCTGTAAGTTCTGATTCTGCTTCTGCTAAATCAAAAGGACCTCTATTGGTTTCAGCAGTACTTGCAATAAGGAAAATGATAAATGCAATAATAGCAGGGATATGACCTCTGAAAATCCACCATCCTTCCCTTTGGCTTTCAATAATTTCAGAAAATTGTAAACTACCTGTAAGTACAATAATAGTTAATAAGGAAAGCCCAACAGACAATTCATAACTGATAATCTGAGCGCCACTACGCATTGCCCCAATCAAGGAATATTTGTTATTTGAAGCCCATCCGGCCAATAAAACTCCAACTACGCCAATGGAAGAAATAGCGGTTATATAAAATACACCAATATCAATATCAAAAGCGTGTAATCCTTTTGCAAAAGGGATAGCGGCCATTGCCATAAAGGATGCAATAATCAGTACAAATGGAGCAAGGTTAAACAAAAATTTATCCGCATTTTTAGTAATAAGCGGTTCTTTCAATAAGAGTTTTATTAGATCCGCAAGGGTTTGTGCTGTTCCCCAAAAGCCAACACGCATAGGCCCTAATCTTTGCTGAAAAAAAGCACAAATTTTTCTTTCTACATAAACCAAAATTAAACCCAATACTGCAAATAATGTAAGGAAAATAATACCAACAATTACCATTTCAGAAATCATAACGGCAGTTTCTCCCATCATAGAATTCAATGATTCATGTATGGATTTAGTCAGCACAGAAAAGTCGTAAATGTCAAATTTCATTATCTATCAATATCTGGTATTACTAAATCAATGGTTGACATTATGGCAACTAAATCAGCAATTTTGCTACCTTTTGCCATGGTATTTAATGCATTTAAAGTAGAAAATCCTGGCGAGCGAAATTTTAATCGATAAGGACTTTTTTTACCATCACTAATAATGTATACTCCAAACTCTCCTCTTGCTGTTTCTACCTTTTGGTAAAATTCCCCTTTTGGTAATTTTATAACTGCCCTTGTAGTTTCTCTTGCACTTCCTTCCGGAATATTATCAATTAATTGTTCAATAATGAACATAGATTCCCACATTTCATCAATACGCGCTTTATATCTTGCAAAACAATCACCTTCTGAATACAAAATTTCTTTAAAATCAACTCTGTCATAAGCACTGTAAGGATGCTGTTTTCTAATATCACAGGAAAAACCTGATGCCCTTCCGGAAGGGCCTGTTACCCCATAGGAAATAGCATCTTCTTTACTAAGAATACCAACTCCTTCTGTCCTTGCCTTGAAAATTACATTATTAGAAAGTAAATCGTCATATTCTGGTAATTTCTTTTTAAAATATATGATGAACTCCTTTACTCTTTTTTGGAAATTAGGATGAATATCAAACATTACTCCTCCAGGAACATTGTAGTTCATGGTGAGCCTTGCTCCACAAGTTTCTTCAAAAATATCGGTAATCATTTCTCTATCACGAAAACCATACAAAAAGGAAGTAATAGCTCCTAAATCCATGCCCATTACACCCCACCAAAGCTGATGAGAAGAAAGTCTGTTAAGTTCTGAAAATAACGTCCGAATAACTTTTACCCTATCCGAAACTTCTAATTCTAATGCCTTTTCTACTGTCAAACAAACTGCTTCATTATTCATGTGACAGGACAAATAATCCATTCTATCGGTAAGGTGAACAATCATTTTGTAAGTGTCTTTCTCACACATTTTTTCGATAGAACGGTGGATATAGCCAAGATGTGGCTCCACACTTTTTATTACCTCTCCATCTAAGGACAAGACCAAGCGCAACACCCCATGAGTAGAGGGGTGTTGAGGCCCCATATTGATGAAATAGTCTTGTGTTTTGGTTTTATTCATTACATCTGAACTCATTACAATTCCACAATATTAATTTCATCTACATAATCTTTTCTCAATGGATATCCTTCCCAATCATCATCCAAAAATATTCTTCTCAAATCAGGATGATTGTTGAATTTTATTCCAAATAAATCAAAAATTTCTCTTTCATGAAAATCTGCTGTTTTCCAAATATCATAAACCGAATCCACTTTCGGATTTTCTCTGCTACTAATTTGTGTTCTTAGAACAATACAGTGATTATGCGTTGTGGATTTAAGATGATAAACTACTTCCAAATATTCTAGCCAATCAATACCAGTTTGGCAAAACATATAATCAAAAGAAGTATCACTGTCTTCTTTTAGTTGTTTTGCTAATTCATGTAGTTTAGATGGATTTACGGTAAGTGTAAGAAATTGAGTTTCTTCTTCCAAAAAAGTAATCTCTATGCCAAATGACTCAATTTTAGTTTTTAATTCCTGGCTATCCATTATATAAAATCTTCCAAAGGATCTCTTGGGTTAGAGATAGATTCTGTTTTAATTTTCTTTTGTAACTCCATAATGCCATAAAGCAATGCTTCTGGTCTAGGTGGGCAACCCGGAACATAAACATCAACAGGAATAATATGATCAGCTCCTTTTACAACCGAATAAGTGTTGTAATAAAAAGGACCTCCAGAAATTGCACAAGCCCCCATAGCAATTACATATTTTGGTTCTGCCATCTGGTCGTACAACCTTTTAAGTACTGGTGCCATTTTATTTACAATTGTTCCAGCTATTACTATTAAATCGGCTTGTCTTGGAGTAGCTCTTACTACTTCAGTACCAAAGCGAGCCCAATCGTGTTTGGATGCACCAGTTGCCATCATCTCTATAGCGCAACAGGAAGTACCAAAAACAAGTGGCCAAAGCGAATTAGCTCTTGACCAATTAATAATTGTATCAATTGAAGTAACAACAATATTTGCTCCATTCCCAGCAGAAATTACTTTTCCAGGAAAATCCTTTGGAAGATCTCTGTTTTCTTCTGGAGATGTATTTTGATTTTCTATTCCCATTGTAAAGCTTTTTTCTTCCAAGCATATAAAAGTCCTAAACCTAAAATAGCAAAGAAGATTAGTATTTCGATAAATGCTACCATTCCTAATTCTTTCATTACTACTGCCCAAGGAAACACAAAAACAGTTTCCACATCAAAAATCAAGAACAAAATAGCAAACAAATAATAGCCCACTTTGAACTGCATCCATGATGGACCCTCTGTAGGGATTCCACATTCATAAGTTTCTTCCTTTGTAGCATTTTTTACTTTTGGAGCTAATAAATCTGATGCAATCATTCCGCCACCGACCATAACAATTCCGCAAATAAAGAAAAGAAGTAATGCTTCCGAATTCATACTGTATTTTATTATTTAACCTCCCAAGTGTCGCCACTATTGAAAAGTTCATCAGAAGATCTGAATTTTGCTGTTTGTATATTTTCTTCTAATTGAGCTTTCATTCCTTCATCAAAAGTTAGTTTTTTCACGGCTCTAATCACTCCCATTGCAACAGGAAATTCAGGTACATTCATATTGGCAATCATCATGTGTAAACAAATATCTGGCTCATGCGCATCATGTATTAAAAGGTCATCTTCTGTAATCCCATTTTCTCCTATTGTTACGGTTTCTAACTTTAGTCCGTTTAGAATTATTCCTTTATCACTTTCCTTCCCATAAATCATTGGTTTTCCGTGTTCTAAATAAAGTTGCATATCGTGTTTCACATCTTTCCCTGTTACATCTCCAAAAGTTTTATCATTAAAAATAACACAGTTTTGGAGTATTTCAACAAGAGAAGTTCCTCTGTGCTTTTCAGCATCTAAAAATACGATTTGCATCCCTTTCGGATTAGTATCAGGAATTCGAGCGATAAATGTTGCTCCAGCGCCTAAAGCGAGTTGTGTAGGGATAAAAGGGCTATCTGTAATTCCATGAGGGTTAGATTTTGTTTTTATTCCTGTTTGTGATGTTGGCGAAAACTGCCCTTTTGTTAAGCCATAAATTTCGTTATTAAAAAGAAGAATATTGATGTCAATATTTCTTCTGATGGCATGAATAAAATGATTACCACCAATTGCTAAGGCATCCCCATCACCTGTTATTTGCCAAACTTGCAAATCTGGATTAGCAAGTTTTACACCTGTTGCAATAGCTGGAGCTCTTCCATGAATGGTATGAAATCCGAAAGTATCCATATAATAAGGAAAACGAGAGGAACAGCCAATTCCTGCAATAAACACATAGTTTTCCTTCTTTTCATCCAGTTGTGGAAGGGCTTTTTGCATGGATCTTAAAATGGCATAATCCCCACAACCAGGACACCATCTTACCTCTTGGTCGCTTGTAAAATCTTTTTTTGTTAGTTGTTGTGTTGCTGCTTCTGACATAATTATGATAATAAAGTGTTAAAATGTTCTTTTAATTCTGTTGTTTTAAATGGCAACCCTTGCACACGATTAAATTGTACGTATTTAAATTCAGGGAGTTTCATTCTTAAATAATTTACAAATTGCCCTTTATTAATTTCACATACTACAATTGTTTTGAAATTCTTAAAAATATCTGCTGTGTTCTCTGGTAAAGGGTTAATGTAATTGAAATGTGTCAAAGAAATATCTTTTCCATACAATCTCAATTCTTTTACGGATGAGTAAAGATGCCCATAAGTTCCACCCCAGCCAACAACTAATACATCTCCTTTTTTTTCTCCAAATACTTTCTGTTTTGGGATAAATCCTGCAATTTTTTCTACTTTTTCTGCTCTTATTCTACACATTGTCTCATGGTTTTCCGGATCATAAGACACATCCCCTGTAAGATTATCTTTTTCTAAGCCTCCCAGTCTGTGTTCTAATCCAACGGTACCAGGAATTGCATGTTTTCTGGCAAGTTTTTCATCACTCCTAGCGTAAGGCTGATAATCTTCCCCTTCTTTCGCAATAAGTGGCGTAATATCTTGCATATCTTTTACCGATTTGATTTTCCAGGGCTCTGCACCATTTCCTAAATATCCATCCGATAAAAGTACAACTGGTGTGTTGTGCTCTAATGCAATACGAGATGCTTCATAAGCCCAATCAAAACAATTGCCTGGAGTACTAGCAGCTATAACAACAATAGGGCTTTCGCCATTTCTCCCATAAAGAGCTTGAAATAAATCGGATTGTTCTGTTTTTGTGGGTAATCCTGTGGAAGGACCACCTCTTTGTACATTCACTACTATCAGAGGAAGTTCAGTAATCATTGCAAGCCCAAGCGCCTCTCCTTTTAGTGCTAAACCAGGACCAGAAGTAGTTGTAATTGCAAGAGCTCCAGCAAAACTTGCACCAATTGCCGAGCAAATTGCAGCTATTTCATCTTCTGCCTGAAAAGTTTTTACACCTAAGTTTTTATGCTTTGCAAGTTCATGTAATATATCTGATGCGGGAGTAATAGGATAAGACCCCAAGAATAATTCTTTCCCTGCTTTTTCGGCAGCTGCAATAAAACCCCAAGCAGTAGCTTGGTTTCCCATAATATTTCTGTAAGTGCCTTTTTCAATATCTGCTTTCAGTATTGTATAGGATGAGGGAAGCGCTTCAATTGTTTCTGCAAAATTATATCCAGCATGTAATACCTTGATGTTTGCTTCTACTATTTCAGGTTTTTTAGCAAATTTCTTTTTCAAGAAATTTTCAGTTTGTTCCATTGGACGAGAAAACATCCAATAAACAATCCCAAGTGCAAACATATTTTTCGACCTTACAATGCTTTTACCATCTAATCCTGAATCTTTTAGAACTTCTCTGGTTAAAGATGTAATTGGAGCTTGAATTAAATTGTATCCTTCAAAAGAACCATCTTCCAAGGGGTTATTTTCATAACCAGCTTTTTCAATATCTCTTTTGCCAAAGCTATCGATATTTACAATAATTGTTCCTCCATCTTTAATCCAGTTTTTATTCGCTTTTAAAGCTGCAGGATTCATGGCAATCAATACATCTGCAACATCCCCTGGAGTATTAATTTCGGTATTTCCGATATGAACCTGAAATCCTGAAACTCCCGCTACAGTGCCTTGAGGAGCTCTGATTTCAGCAGGGAAATCTGGGAAAGTTGCCAAATCATTACCTAGTAGTGCTGATGTGTCAGTAAATTGTGTGCCTGTTAGTTGCATTCCGTCTCCGGAATCTCCTGCAAACTTAATAACGACCTTATCTAGTTCTATTGTTGCGTTTTTTGTACTCATTTTTTATGTTTAGATTGAGTTAGAAATTGCATGCAAAAGTACACACCTTATTAAAAACAAAGCATGTATTTTATCTTTTTTTACACATTATTTAGAATGTCTATTAATTTCAGACAAGTATATGATAAAACAAAAAAAAGGAATAGTTTTGCGACCTAGAAATTAATAAATAAAATTATGGCTATTAGAATAACAGATGACTGTATAAATTGTGAAGCATGTGAGCCGGAATGTCCGAATAATGCTATTTATGCCCCAGATGAAGCATGGAAATTTTCAGATGGAACGGGTTTGAGTGGTGCTATTACTCGGCCAAATGGGAGTGCTGCAAATGCAGATGATGAAAAAGAAGATGGCGGATTTTCTGATGAATTCTTCTATATTGTAACGGATAAGTGTACTGAATGTAAGGGATTTCATGATGAACCACAATGTGCTGCTGTTTGTCCAGTAGATTGTTGTATACTTGATGATGATAATGAAGAAACAGAAGATGAATTGCTAGCAAAGAAAGACTGGATGCACTTATAAACACAGATTCTAGATT
>ERZ813253.98-NODE-98-length-32891-cov-14.080454_pt1 | contig 32891 bp, 29 predicted proteins | sample MGYA00520893_ERZ813253 | MGnify/ENA primary metagenome ERZ813253 (study PRJEB31669, sample SAMD00080414) | marine metagenome | biome: oceanic hadal pelagic zone biome; feature: marine hadalpelagic zone; material: sea water | place: Pacific Ocean:Izu-Bonin Trench...
CCGGGTTTCAATTCATTTTTAACTAATTCAGCGCTTTTATGAATAGCATTTGCATCCGTTACATCAAAAATAAGAGGTGTGAAATTCTCCCCGAATTGTTCTTTTGTATTTTGAGCGTCTGCTTCCTTGCGAACAGACCCATAAACTAAATAACCGGAATTACATAAAATTTTTGCAGTGGAAAATCCAATTCCAGTACTTACTCCGGTTATGATTATTTTTTTCATCATGATATATTTAACCTGTTTTTAATGTAAAATTTAAAGATAATGCCAACAACTGGCTTTTATCGAGTGGTGAAATTTTCTTAACTTGAGTTACGTTAAGCAACTATTTTTAATATGGAACAACTTCAGAAAATTGGCATTAATAAATGATCAAATTAAGAAAGGATAAATATTCAAATATGAAACAAATCTTACCCCTGATATGGATTACTGTACTCTTTGCATTTCCATCCAAAAAGGAATTCAGTGAAGCATTTATTGAAGTAGCCTCCAATGGAAATCCAGCCGTTGTTTCCATTATTTCGGAAAAAGTTATTAAACAGAGATATCATCAATTTTTTTCACCATTTGGTGATCAATTTCCACAAGGTGAATACAGGGGGCATACTCTGGGTTCGGGTGTAATTATTGATGCTGAGGAGGGATATATCATTACCAATAATCATGTGATTGAAGATGCAAAGGAAATTAAGGTAATCATGTTTGATAAACGGGAAGTTAGGGCTACTATTGTTGCAACGGATCCTCCGTCTGATTTAGCGGTTATTAAAGTAGAACCAGGTGGATTATCTACTGTTAAATTGGGAAATTCTGATAAGTTAAATGTAGGGGAATGGGTTGTGGCAATTGGCTCTCCATTTGGACTTCACCTCAATCATACCGTAACAGCAGGAATCGTCAGTGCTGTTGGAAGGAGTTCGGTAATATCTCGTAATAATTTTGAGGATTTCATTCAACATGATGCCGCCATTAATCCCGGGAATTCAGGTGGTGCCTTATTTAATTTAGATGGTGAATTGGTGGGTATAAATACTGCAATTGCTACCGACGGATATTCCAGAGCCAATGCAGGAGTGGGATTTGCAATACCCATTAATATGGTCAAACGAGTAATGGAAGACCTTATTTCTGATGGAAAGGTTACAAGGGGTTGGCTGGGTGTACAAATTCAGGATGTAGATGAAGGTATGGCAAAAGCTTTACGGCTAAAGGAACGGAATGGCGCTATTATTAGCCAAGTGATTAAAAACAGTCCTGCTGAAGATGCGGGAGTTGAAGAGCAAGATGTCATCATTGCAGTGGATGGGGTTAAAGTTGGGGATTCATCAAACTTAAAAAATCTTATTTCCTCTGGCCGTCCTGATGATAAAACAAAACTGACGATTATTAGAGATGGGCATGAAAGAAACCTCATAGTTATATTAGGAACTCGCCCCGGTGAAAAGGAACTTGCAGAGACATTTCGATATGGTGAAAAACTTTTTGATGTATTGGGGCTACGAGTTGAAACTTTAGAAAATGTAGATGGAAAAGAAATGGGTGTTGATTCCCTAGATGGCATAAAAGTAGTTGATATAAAAAGGGGATCATCCGCTTATGATAATAATATCAAACGTGGGGATATAATTACTGAAGTGGGTAAATCCATTATTAAAAATAAAAATGATTATAAAACAGAGTTAGATGCTTATTCTGAAGGTGATACTATAATGCTGAGGATCTTAAGGAACGGGAGTCCATTGTACGTTGCATTTGAGATTGAATAAAAATTAAAATCAGACAGAAGCTGATGGTGGTGTTTTAAGACTTAATTACTATCAAAGAAGTATGGTTTTCTCAAAACCCTGCCGAATTTATCATTATTGATTTAATTTCCCTGGATTCATTTTTAATTCGGGTTAAATAGGGGAAACGAGGATACCCCTGCTTTTTTATAAAATTATTTTGAATTAATCATTCTGTAAATCTGGAAAAAGCCTATATCGAAGTTCAGATAAATATCCTAAAATTGCCACAAGGAATCCTAACATCAATACTGAATTTCTTACGTTTTCCACAACCCGATTATAATCTATAATTAAATCAATAATAGTAACTGCCCCCCCCCTGCTCTAATAAACATTATTTTGCTCTCCCTTTTGGATTCTCCCCAAATAGATTTCTTTGTTTCGTTTGTTTGATTGTTATCCATTTTAGCACTCATTTTAATTATAGGTTGATGTAGAATTTTCCTCTTCCTCAACAGTATTATTTGGAAATGGTTAATAACAGGAGAAAACAATATTTATGAGTAATAATAAAGTAATTTTCATATTGTAAATTAATTGATTAATGTGTTTAGGGACAATTTTTGAAATTTATTTGATCTACATCAACTATTGGGTTGTAGAAACCCCCATAAGTTATGGGTGTAAGGCAAACGATGTTAATTCATCACCGTCTTACTTGAAAAATCTCCTTATTGAAAAAAGGCTCTCTCCGGAGGAGGGGAGAGCTTTTTTATTTGTTGGAGAAAAATTCTGATTTCCATCACCACTTATTATTTCTTTTAGACGAACCCTTATTGGTGAATAACTTAATAAAACCTTAATTTTATAATCAATTAATTAATGGATTAAATGTTAAGTATCGATTCAATTTGGAAGGAATTCCCCAATAAAATTTTATTTAAGGATTTATCTTTCCGATTAAAAAAGGGAATGCGTGTGGGTTTGGTAGGACCCAACGGTGCTGGAAAAACTACTTTATTAAAAATATTATTGGGGATGGAAACACCTGATAGGGGAACTGTTGAAATAGGGAAGTCTGTGTCTATTGGTTATTTACCCCAAGAAATTATTGCCGGTTCGGAGCGTAATATTATAGAGGAAGCTCTGGCCGCCTTCCCAGAAGTGGCAGATCTTGAGCACAAAATTCATTTAATCACCGAACAACTTGCCAAAGATTCCGAAAGCAATAAATTACTTACAAAATTATCCCAGCTTCAGGAAAAGTTTGAACAAATTGGTGGTTGGGATATTGAGAAAAAAGCCAAAATAATTTTGGGAGGTTTGGGCTTTAGCGAGGAACAATTATTTGAACCCTTCAATTCATTCAGTGGTGGATGGAGAATGCGCTGTTATTTAGCCGGCATGTTACTGAAACAACCCAATTATTTATTCTTAGATGAACCCACCAATCATCTGGACTTAAACGCATTAATCTGGATGGAAAACTTTTTATCCAAATGGCGGGGCGGACTTATTATGATAAGCCATGATCGCAATTTTTTAGATAAATCCATTAATAATATCCTTGAATTAGACCGTGGGCAGGCAATTTTATATTCAGGTAATTATAGCTTTTATATTAATAAACGGGAAGAGTTACAGCAGCAGGCAGAGAAGTCCTATAATAATCAGCAAAAAACAATTGCCCAGACTGAGAGATTTATTGAGAGATTCCGATCGAAAAACACCAAAGCCAAACAAGTACAGAGCCGCATCAAGCAATTGGATAAAATGGAGATTCTTCAAGCAGTAAAAACCACTAAAAACTTTTCCATTCTAATTCCCCAACCAGAAAGGGGACCCTTAAAAGTAGTGGATTTGAAAAGTGTAAGTAAATCATTTGGGGATAATATTGTTTATACTGATCTAAACCTTATAATAGAACGAGGGGAGAAAATTGGACTAGTAGGGGAAAATGGTGCAGGAAAGTCCACCCTGTTAAAATTATTAGCAAAAGTTGAACTACCCAGCAGTGGAGATATAATTTTTGGTCCTGGAATAAAAGCCCATTATTTTGGTCAGCATCAGGTAGAAGCATTGGACTTAGCGTCCACCATTTATGACACTATATTTTCTATTTCGGGAGGTTGGACGGAGACTCAAATCCGTTCGTATTTGGGATCATTTTTCTTCCAAGCGGATATGGTTAAAAATAAAGTAAAGGTACTATCTGGAGGTGAAAAGTCGCGCTTGGCATTGGCGCGGTTATTGGTTGTTCCGGCAAACTTGATTTTACTGGATGAACCCACCAATCACCTGGATATTCATTCCAGAGATATTGTTGAAGTAGCCTTTAAAAAATACTCGGGAACTATTATTTGTATTTCTCATGACCGTCATTTTCTAAATGCGGTTACCAATACGATTATAGAGGTGAATAAAAATGGCATCAAATCTTTTTCAGGTAATTATGACTATTATTTATGGAAAAAAGGAGAAAATAATAAAACTGAGATAAAAGAGGTGAAGTCAAAAAAGCCATTAAAAAATAAGAATTCATATAAAGAATTAAAAAGTCTAAGGAATAAAAAACGAAAAATTGAAAAACGAATGGCTGTTATAGATAATGAACTAAATAAGATAACTATGGAACTAAAAAATAATAATTTAGGCTCAGATTTTGAGAAATTACAATTAATGCAGGATTCTCAAAATAAAATGGAAAGTGAATATTTAGAGTTGATGGAGGAATTAGAAGGGTTGGGTATAAAGTTATAGGTCTATTCTATTTTTCTATTCCATCTTTTGTTTCTTCAATAAATCAGGACTTCTATTCGGTATACACATATCCAAAAATTATCATCATTTCATCTTCACTTAACAAACCAAACTTTAAAGAATCATCAGTCCAATTATCATAGGTTACTACCATTTTTAAACCCTGATTTGGCAATAATGTCAAAGGCGGATTTATTTCTAAAATAGGAGGATGCTCCCAATCCCGGGCAGTATAAATCAATTCATTGTTGTCTGAATTATCAAACAGCACTATATCAAATTGAATCAAATGTTTATGGGAATGGGAAAATAATTGAAATATATGCAATTTTTCTGCATTTGTTGAAAGATTGCTATATTCTATTATTTCATCAAATAAATAAGTTTGTTCCACGGTAGTGACTTCACCAGGAGGTAGAGAAAATGTAACATTATTTAAAAATAGTATTTCTGCAACATGATCAAGGTTTGATTCTTGAGTTGTATGGATATTCATAAAAACTTCTCCAATAATTGGTTCATCGGTATAATTGATATAATGAGCATTTAAATCAAATCCAAAATTGGGCGGGACACGCAGGGCGATTCCCTCTGGAAAATGATAATCCAAGGCAGGCCACTGGGTTCCGGTAATAAATTTATGAAATAGCATGGGGAGGAGATTATTCATTTTATAATTTCCGAATCCATCATGGAGATCTCGTATAATTTCAGGTTCAGGTAAGTATATAGATATTTCATCAGTAAAAGTGTAAATAATAAAATGGTGGCTGCCTGGACGCATACTGATCTGAACTCGTTCAATAAAAATATCTTCGGTTGATTGAGGTAGGACATAATATAAAATTTCCCTTTCCCTCTGAGGTAAAATATTAAACGGTCCTAAATGATATTGATATCCTGATTCAGGCGGCTCCAACACTACAAATTCTGGTGATGAATAGATGGTTGTATCGCTAAGGAGGTTTGGATTAGCAACAACACTATGCTCAGGTGCTCCTTCCTTTATCCATTTTTCAATTATTGCCAGTTGACCGTTGGTTAAATAATATGCCCCCAAGGGCATAATTTCACCATAATAGGGGTGGTCAGAATGAAAATGGTCTTCATTGAGTGCATTTATTTTTTCCCATAAAAAACTGGAATTCAATCCAAAAATTCCTCCACTACTGCTCACCCGTACATAGCCTTCATTATTGGCATATATATTTGTATTGGGAACATCAATCAATTGTAAATAAGCTGAATCAGCGGTTAAAACCAAACCGGATAACTGTGCAAAATATGTACCAGATTTATGGCAGCTTACACATTGAGGGGTAAATATATCATTTTGGATAAGTTCCCAAGTCTCTTTACATTCATCATACAAGGCCTCACCATCGCAGACCCCATTACAATCTTTAATTGCAGTACCACCGAAAACTCCAGCACAATCTTCAGGATCTGTAGAACACCCCAAAATGAATAATACTAATATTATTAATTTCTTCTTCATAATTATTTCTATTGTCTTTGGCTAAACATAGATATATTACTATAAAATTAAATAATATTTCACCGAATATTATTATATAGATATTTTGATAATCCTGTAAATTTCACCACCGCATTTATGGCGGTTTTTCGTTCTTTCATATTTAAAATAATTTGGAGAGTATAAATTATGTATAAAACTGTTGATTCATTTATGGAAACAGTCATCAGTAAAAACCCCGGCCAAGATGAATTTCACCAGGCTGTCCGTGAAGTTGTGGAGTCCATTTGGGATCATCTACAGGATAATCCACACTATCTTCATACCAAAATATTAGACCGATTAATTGAGCCTGAACGAGTAATTATGTTTCGTGTTCCATGGCGGGATGACCAGGGGATGGTGCAGGTAAATCGTGGTTACAGGGTAGAGTTTAATTCTGCTATCGGTCCCTATAAAGGAGGACTACGGTTTCACCCCTCCGTTAGTTTAAGCATCCTTAAGTTTTTAGGATTCGAACAAATATTTAAAAATAGCCTTACTACTTTGCCAATGGGTGGCGGTAAAGGAGGATCCGATTTTGATCCCAAAGGGAAATCAGAAAATGAGGTTATGAGTTTTTGCCAGTCTTTTATGACGGAGCTTAACCGCCATATTGGTCCTGTAACAGATGTACCAGCAGGAGATATTGGGGTTGGAGGTCGTGAAATAGGGTATATGTTTGGGCAATATAAACGAATCAGAAATGAATTTACAGGTGTTTTAACGGGTAAAGGATTAAATTGGGGCGGCAGCCTGATTCGGCCGGAAGCAACGGGTTATGGCTGTGTATATTTTGCAGAAAAAATGTTGAATACCAGAGGTGATTCTTTCAATGGGAAAATAGTTACTGTATCCGGTTCTGGAAACGTAGCTCAATATGCCTCAGAAAAAGTCATTGAGTTAGGTGGAAAAGTGGTAACTCTCAGTGATTCATCCGGCAGTATTTATGACCCTGAAGGAATAGACTCAGAAAAATTGAAATGGGTTATGGATCTGAAAAATGTTCGTCGCGGCAGGATAAATGAATATACAGAAAAGTTTGGCGGTGAATATTGGGATGGAAAACGGCCATGGGGCGCTAAATGTGATGTTGCCCTGCCCAGTGCTACACAGAATGAAATCAATAAACAAGATGCGGAAACATTGGTGAAAAATGGCTGTATCTGTGTTGCTGAAGGTGCCAATATGCCTTCCGATCCAGAGGCTATTGAGGTGTACTTAAAAAATAAAATATTATTCGGCCCCGGTAAAGCAGCCAATGCCGGCGGTGTAGCGGTATCGGGACTGGAAATGAGTCAAAATAGTGCCCTAATGTCATGGAGCCGGGAAGAGGTAGATGAAAAACTTAAAACCATTATGATTAGTATTCATGATGCCTGTGAAAAACATGGAAAGGATGGCGATTTTATCAATTATGTTAAAGGTGCTAATATTGCCGGATTTATTAAAATTGCAGATGCCATGATGGATCAGGGGGTTGTTTGATAATCGTTAATTGTCAATAATAAATTGTAATCGGTGTTTAATTTATCATTAACCATTTATAAATAATCATTCCATCCTTCTCCTTTTTATTTTCCTGCAATTCAAATCGGCTGTAATTTTGGGGGATGTCTTCCACCTCTCTCTTATCTAAAAACTTACCACCACTGGCAGAAAGAATCCGCCCCCAGGTACTTTCTGAATTTATTGGACAGGCAAATTTAATACACGAAAATAGTCTGCTAACTAAAGCCGTTGTATCAAAGCAACCGTTTTCGCTCATATTCTGGGGTCCGCCCGGCACAGGAAAAACCACATTAGCACGCATATTATCACGTGAGTTTGGAGTAGAATATTTTGAACTTTCTGCTATTTCAAGTGGAGTAAAACAGGTTCGGGAGATATTAGAAAAGGGTAAAGTATCCTTTGAATCTGGCAAGCGTTCCATTCTGTTCATTGATGAAATCCATCGATTTACAAAATCTCAACAGGATGCTCTTCTCCATGCTGTGGAAGATGGTAGCATAACCCTTATGGGGGCAACCACTGAAAACCCTTCCTTTGAGGTTATTTCACCACTTCTTTCCAGATGCCGTGTATTGCGCCTTTACCCTTTAAACGATTTAGATTTAGAATCTGTAATTAAACGGGCAATGGAACATGACATTTTACTATCTCAAAAAAATATCCAAATTGACAATGAAACTAAAACGTATCTAATTGAATCCTGCGGTGGAGATGCCCGGAAAATGTTGAACACTTTGGAATTAGCTATATCTCTTCATTCTGAAGAAAGTGCGAAGTTGATGAAGGAAGATATTCAGGAAGCACTGCAACAAAAAAATGTCATTTACGATAAAGCGGGGGATTACCATTACGATGTTATTTCAGCATTTATTAAATCTGTAAGAGGCTCAGATCCTGATGCTGCAGTCTATTGGTTAGCAGTGATGTTAGAGGGAGGAGAAAAACCAGAATTTATTGCCCGGCGGCTGATCATTTTAGCTGCTGAAGATATTGGAAATGCTGAACCCTATGCCCTGCAATTAGCAACAGCCGCATTTGATGCAGTTCATAGAATCGGTATGCCCGAAAGCCGAATAATCCTTTCGCAAATAACCACCTATTTGGCTGGAGTTCCTAAAAGCAATGCAGCCTATAAAGCAATAGATTCTGCCTTGGAAAATGTTCGGGAAAAGGGCGCAGGATCGGTACCCCTCCATTTGCGGAATGCTCCTACAAAACTTATGCAATCTGAAGACTATGGGAAAGATTATAAATATGCCCATTCTTACGATAAGCATTTTGTAGATCAAAATTATTTTCCAGAATCCTTTAAAACTGCACCCCAATTTTATATTCTACAAAATGAGGGCAGGGAAAAGTTTCTCAAAGAACGATTAGGCAATTTATGGAAAGACCGCTACAAATAATATATTTCATTTTCAGTCTTGTCTTTATATTTGGATTAACTTCGGCACAGGAAAGATGGAATTACTCGGCTGAGGTAATGGAAAGTACCAAAATAAATGGTCAGGAAGTTCGTCGTTTAAATGAAAATGTCCGCTTTGTTAAAACCGATAAAGTGATTCTCACCGATAATGCAACCCAATATATTAAAAATGACGTTCTACATCTTAATGGCAATACCATGATGATAAATGGGTTGGATACCCTCACCTGTGATTCTATGGTGTATTGGTCAAAATTAGATTCGGGGTATGCTATGGGAAATGTCCGCTACATACAGCCTGAGAAAGACCGCCTGCTCACCACAGAAATTTTTCATTATTGGCAAACCGATGGGTATCGCGGGTCATCCTTTATTGCCAATGGCTATACACGAATTATAGAGACGAACAGGTTAATTGCTGCAAACGAAATTAATTATGATGATGAATTACAGCTAATGACATTATCCATAAATGCATCTGTTGAGGATCCAACCCGGGGGATTTTTGGTGATGAGATGACAATCCAATATGCAGACTCATTACTTGAAATGATTCATGTGGATAAGAATGCATTTGCCTATAATGACCTTAACCTGAAGATTGAAAAGAACGGACCATATCAAAAATTCAGGGATGAAATGACAAGCAAGGAATTGATTGCTCATTTTCAGGAAGAAAATATTTCACAACTTAAACTAATAAAAATGGCAACAACCTTATACCATGTTGTTGTTGATAGCCTGCTTGCCGGAGAGAATATAGTTTCCGGTGATACCATTACAATATCTTTTCAAGAAGGCGATATAAAGCGATTACAGGTTCAGGGTGGGGCTCTTGGGGAATTTAATCCTGAACGTAATAATACCCGCATTGACACCACTGTTTTTTATGGTGGAGAATATATTGATTACCATATAGATGAGCAGCTTTCGTTCCTATCTGAGGGAGCATTTATGGAGTACGAAGGTACTAAACTAAGTGCCGGTGAAATTCTTGTAAATTGGGAAACAAATATTTTGGATGCGGTGTTGGCAAATGATGAATATCCAACCATTCAAACCAAGGGCGAATCACCCATGAAAGGTGAAAGCATGGTCTTTGATTTGGTTGCAAAACATGGCCGTATAGTTAAGGGGAAAACAGCATTAAATCAGAGCTTTTACCATGGGAAAGAAGTATTTCGGGATGACCCCAATGTATTTCATGTTCAAAGTAGTAAATACACATCCTGTGATTTAGATAATCCCCACTTTTATTTGGGCAGCCGAAAAATGAAAATGCTTCCGGGCGACAGAATAATCGCAAAACCTCTCTGGCTTCATATTTATGATGTGCCCATTATTGGGCTGCCGCTGGCAGTATTCCCCAATAAAGGCGGACGACGCCAAAGCGGTTGGATTATGCCATCATTCGATTCCTATAAAAGTATTGGAACCGGTTTTAGAAATTTTGGTTATTATTGGGCTCCAAACGATTATATGGATGAAAAAATATTAGTCAATTTTTTTGATAAACAGGGTATTCATCTCAGCTCAAATTTCAAGTATAAAAAAAGGAGCGGTTCCCGATGGTACAATTTTCAGTATAACGGGAGAATTTCTGGTACCATAAAACGGCGAATTATAACTGATGAAATAATAGATTTGGCAGATGAACAACATGTGAGGGAGGATCAACGCCTAAGTTGGAGCCATAATCAGAAATTTGATCCTACACAGCGATTAGCCATTAAATATGAATATGTCTCAAACAAGGATGCATACCAGAATGACCAGGAGGTAAATCTACAAAATCGATTAAAACAGAATTTATCATCCTCTTTTAATTACAGCAAAAACTGGAAAACGAGTTCAGCTTCTTTGGGGTTCAATCAATTTAGGGATCTTTCAATTGAAAACAGAACACCTGAATCTTTCAGCTATTTAAATGAGGGGATATATAAATCATATAAATATGAAGATGGACCCAAATTTAATTTTAGAATAGGCACCCGAAAAATATTTGGAGTTGGAGATAGTTGGTACAATAGCGTAACATCTTCCTATACTATAAAAACCAGTATAGGCCGCCGGGATAATTCTCTCATCAGGGAAACTGATTCAACCTGGGCTTTTGGAGATACTACTAAATTGAAATATGGCGGCATTAAACATTCTGCCCGCCTAAGTGCACCCCAGACTTTTTTCAAGTGGCTTACTGTAAATCCCAATTTATCCTTTCGAGAAGATTGGATATTTAACTATAAAACTGAAAATGATGAGGGCCAGGAAATAGATGTGGAAGGCTTTAAGCGGCGTCTTACATGGAATTCATCTCTCTCTGTAAAAACCAAAGTGTATGGATTATTTCCTATTCGGGTTGGAAAATTAAATGCTATTCGTCATGTAATAACACCCTCCCTCAGCTATCAATATCAACCTGATTTTTCTGATCCAAAATTTGGCGGTGATTTATATTTCCAAGATGGTGACCCGGAAAAAGACTACTTTAAAGGATCCTATGCAGGCAGTACATCAAAAACGGAGAAAAAGTCATACAGATTATCAGTCAATAATGTCTTCCAGGCGAAAATTAAAGATGAAAAAGCCGGCTATGATAAATCAAACTTTCTCACCTGGAATTCATCAATTTCATATAATACGTTGAAGGAATCTATGAAGTTATCTGAAATGGCTTCTAACATAAGGGTAAAAAGCCTATCAGGGAATGATCTTTTTCGAATAAATATGTCCCATAATTTTTACCAATTAGGGGGAAATGTAGGAGACGATGATAGAGACCCTATTGATCAAATGCTCAATATTTGGGAGGGAGAATTACCCCGGCTAACACGCATGAAGATCTCTACCGATTTGAAATTCAAATTATTTGGATCTGCAATTGGCACCCAGGTGCAAAATGCTGAAGCGGACTCAACTGAAGATATTGAAGATGAATTTTATTCAATGGAGAAACAGTCCAAATCAAAAAGGAAGGGGAATAATATTTGGGAATCGAAACTTCAATTCAAATATTCCGCCAACTGGAAACATACAGATGATGAATGGAATTATAAATTTTCAATGAAAACAGTAAGTTCAATTAATCTATCAAAAAACTGGACACTTTCTTACATAGCAGATTTCAATTTGAAGGAAAGGGAAATGACTTACCATAGTTTTAGAATTTACAGACCGCTGCACTGTTGGGAATTTAGTTTTAATTACTGGCCCCGGGGAAATAGTTCAGGATTCTCATTGCAGATCAATGTGAAAAATCCCGAGCTGAAAGATATTAAACTGACTTCAAAAGATGGTAAAAGAGGTTTTGGCGGATTTTAATTATTATTTCTTTGACTCTATTGCCATAAAGGAAGAAATTTTCCCCCCATGAATTTACGGGATAAATTGATGGAGAACAGGATTCTCCTACCCATACAGGCAGCAACACAGTCAGAATCAATTCAGGAACTTTTGGTTCATTTGCAAACTTTGGACGTATTAACTGCCACCAGCAAATTGCATTCAGCCATCACAGAAAAGGAGGTAACATTACCTTCTGCTGCGGGTCGTGGAATTGCATATCCCCACTATACCTCAATAGAAATAAATGAACTTGTTTGTGTGCTTGGAATTTCAAAAAAAGGATTGGATTTTAATTCGCCTGATGGACAGCTTTGCCATATAATCCTGTTAACTTTAAGTCCGGAAGATGATCCTAGTGGACATCGAAAATTTATTACCCGATTTCGAATAATGTTTGATACCCCCGAAGTCCGATTCGATTTATTGGAAGCCAATCATCCCAGAGAAATTATGGATATAATTCAGAATTGGGAAGATGACGAAGCCAAGACCGACGATTTGAGTTGATGCAAAATTTTCGAACCATTAAAGGCACACATGATCTTCTTCCGAATGAATTAATTATTTGGCGGGAAGTCGAAGACTTCATTCATACCATTATGCAGCAAAATGGCTATGGAGAAATACGAACACCTGCATTTGAAAACACCGAATTATTTATTAGGGGAATCGGTACAGACACCGATATTGTCACCAAAGAAATGTACTCATGGACGGATCAAGGCGGAAATACCCTCACCTTAAAACCTGAATTAACGGCTCCTGTTGCGCGAGCATATCTTCAACATCAATTGGGAAATCAAAACCCCATCCATCGCCTCTATTATATTGATGTCTTATTCAGGAGAGAAAGACCCCAAAAGGGAAGACAAAGGCAGTTTCATCAATTTGGCGCTGAGGCAATTGGATCGCCCAACCCTGAACAGGATGCTGAAATAATTGCCCTGGCGTACAATATTTATAAGAAATTCAATATCCAGGATATATCTGTTCGATTGAATAGTATCGGAAATGCAGAAATTCGGCCTTTATATTTAGTGAACCTCCGCTCTTCAGTTAAAAAAATTGAAACCGAACTTTGTAGTACCTGTCAAACTAGAATTGAAAAAAATGCTCTTCGCCTATTTGATTGCAAAAATCCTCATTGTCAGGAATTATTAGATGAACATGCACCCTTTATTTTTGATTCAATTTCAGATGACGACCAGAACCACTTTGAAATGGTAACTCGTATTTTGAAAGAAATGGAAATCCCATATTTTCATGATAAAAAACTGGTTAGAGGTTTGGATTACTATAGCCACACCACTTTTGAGATAAGCTCTTCTTCCCTGGGAGCCCAAAATGCCTTATGTGGAGGAGGTAGGTATAATGGATTAATTGAGCAGTTAGGTGGAAAACCCACACCCGCAGTTGGCTTTGCAGCTGGAGTAGAGCGATTAATTCTGGCCCTGGATAAACAAAACAATACGGGAATTCCACCAGATATTTATTTGATCCATTTGGGAGATGAAGCCACGGTTACAGCATCTAAAATAGCCAATGATCTTCGTCTCAATTGTGGGAAAATAGTTGTAATGGAAACCATGCGCCGAAGTTTAAAAGCTCAAATGCGTGAAGCAGGAAGATGTGGGGCAAACACTACCATTATTTTAGGTGAAAAAGAATTGGCAGAAAATAATATTATTGTAAAGGATATGTCCACCGGAAATCAAAATGAAGTTCCCATTTCTGAAATAAATCAATTCTTTAACAAAAACTCCTGAGAATGACAGAAACCTTCTGTATTCTCATACATTACCATGAAATAGCGTTAAAAGGTAAGAACCGAAGCTGGTTTGAACGTCGTTTAATCAAAAATATTAAACTTCAATTGTCTGGCCTCCCATTTACAAAAGTTCAATTAAATGCTGCCCGTATATTCTGTTTTGGCATTGATAAATCCATGTGGAATGATTATGCCCAACGGTTAAGAAAAGTGATGGGTATAAAACATGCCATTCTCATGTCCCAGGTTAAAAGTGATATTGACACCATCCAAGCCGTTGCGGCAACACAATTAAAGGAATTAGAATTTTCATCCTTTCGAGTATCTGCACGGCGGCAATATAAAGATTTTCACCTTTCATCTCAAGAAATTAACAAAAGGGTGGGACAACATTTGCAGTCCATAAATTTAAAACCAGTGAAATTAAAGAATGCAGATGTGGATGTGGTTATCGAACTGGTAAAGGGTATGGCTTATATTGGACATGAACGTGTTTATGGATTTGGTGGATTACCAGTCAAAACCAGTGAGCAAGCTGTGAGCATGATATCTTCAGGAATTGATTCGCCGGTTTCCTCTTTCGAGATGTTAAAACGTGGTGTGGAATTGACTTACGTTCATTTTCATAGTACACCAGCAACCAGTCGTCAATCCATTCAAAATGTAGGTGAGATATTAACTGTTTTAGCGGGATACCAAATTAAATGCAGGGTTTATATGGTTCCCCTTTTAGAGATTCAGCAGAAAATTATGGCCGAAGCGCCCAATAAACTCTGGGTCATACTTTTCCGACGCGCCATGATCAAACTGGCATCTATAATTGCTGAACAATTAGATATTCCTGCACTCATAAGCGGTGAATCTGTGGGACAGGTTGCATCCCAGACATTATCCAATATTCGTGCAACTGCCGATGCAGCAGACCGCCCAATTTTGAGACCTCTTGCGGGATTTAATAAGGAAGACATCGTTCGAATAGCGGAAAAAATTGGCACCTATGAAATCTCTATAGAGCCCTATGATGACTGCTGCTCATTTTTTGTTCCCATTCACCCTGAGACCAAAGCAAATTTGGAGGTGGTGCGTCAAACAGAAGACAATATTGATTTTGGTGATATGTTTACTACTGCTTTAAATGATGCCACGATTAAAACTTTTGAGCATCCCGATTATGTGAGGAATTCCTTTATCAGCTTGGAAAAAGTAAATGATTAAAATTATATCATGGAATGTAAATGGAATCAGGGCAGCTATTATAAAGGGCTTTTTGGAATTTGTGGATAAATATGATCCCGATATTCTCTGCCTTCAGGAAACCAAAGCTCGACCTGAGCAGGTTGAATTAGACCTACCGAAATATCCCTATAAGTATTGGAATTGGGCCGAGAAAAAAGGATATTCCGGTACGGCCATATTTTCAAAAATTGAACCCTTAGATGCTGCAAACGGTTTAGATAATTCTAAACATGATTCTGAAGGGCGTGTTATAACTTTGGAGTACCCCAATTATTATCTGGTAAATGTGTACACTCCCAACTCAAAACGAGAATTAACCAGATTACCATACCGCTATGGGGAGTGGGACCCTGATTTTTTGGATTTTGTATGTTCACTTGAAAAATCCAAACCCGTAATTTTCTGTGGAGACCTGAATGTTGCCCATACTGAAATTGATTTGGCAAATCCAAAAACAAATATGACCACAAAGTCAAACCCAGGTAATGCAGGTTTCACCGATGATGAGCGGGAAGGATTTGATAATATTTTGGGTAGGGGATTTATTGATACTTTCAGGGAGTTTCATTCAGGAGGAGGTAATTACAGTTGGTGGAGTTACCGAGTAAATGCAAGAGAACGAAATATTGGTTGGAGGATTGATTATATCTGCACATCCCAAAACCTCAAACCTAAATTAGAAAATGCAATTATTCTTCCTGAAGTTTTTGGCTCTGATCATGCACCTATTTCACTGGAAATAAACATATAAAATCAATTGCTGTCCGCTACCCGCATAAAACAACTTAGGTCACTTCATCAGAAGAAATATCGTCGGCATGAAAACCAATTTCTTTTAGAAGGCAATCGGCTCATTGACCAGGCATTATCTGCCGATGCAAAATTATTTGAAGTGTGGATGACACAGAAAAATCTGGACTCACCTTTTGGAAAGAACATTCTCCAAAAATTTGAAGAAAAAAAGATACCTTTCAGTGTAGCTCCCGAAAAAATAATCAGGCAGATGAGTGACAGCCTGAATGATCAGGGTATTATAGCCCTTGCACCAATTCCAGTATATGAAAAATATGATAATCCTCCAAAAATGGCAATTTATCTTGATGGAATTGCTGATCCCGGGAATATGGGTACTATTCTACGAACCGCAGCCTGGTTTGGAATTAAATCAATATTTCGTTCTCATGAATGTGTGGATCCATTCAACTCCAAGGTGGTACGCTCAGCCATGGGAGCGCATTTTTACTTTTCACATTTTGAAGCAATCTCTGAAGAGAAAGTCTTGGGAGATTACTCAAAATCCGGAATGGAAATATTAGGATCAGATATGAATGGAAGTCCCATTCAATCATTTATCTTGCAGACGGCCAAGGGTTGGATAATAATTTTAGGAAATGAAGCACATGGCATTGGTGAAACAGCACAAACCTTTATTACATCAACTATTTCAATTCCAGGGATTGATGGAATGGAAAGCTTAAATGTTTCCGTAGCTGGTGGTATTTTACTACATACACTAACCTCGTAACTTTCTGTTACATACTGAATAGACTTATTTTTAGGAATTATCCTGTTAAAACGCCTATTTTTATAATCTATATATTAATAGAAGTAATTTAAATAATTGAAAAGGAAAAGGATTTAAGAATGTTACGGATATTAGGAATATTAATTTTAACTCAAATTGTCCTGGCACAACAAGTGCAGGAAGGTTCTCCATACAGTCGACTTCAGGGTTTAGATAATAATTACCATGTGATTGATCTTCCTTCGATTGATACAGAAGCACTATTAGCAGAAGACGCCAACAGAACTAATGGTACTCCCTATCGCTATGGATATCAACATTATGTGGATTTTTCAACGGAAGATTCTGGTATTTGGGAAGAAACGGCTGATGGTGGTCTTTTCTGGCAAATTAGTGTTACATCTGAAAGTGCCCATGCCTTGAGCTTTGAATATGATAACTTTTTTATTCCTGAAGGTGGAGAGTTATACGTGTTCAGTCCCGGTTATGAAATGATTCAAGGTGCATATACCCATTTAAACAATGGTAATTCTGGTCGTTTTGCAACCCCCCATTTAAAAGGTGATACTGCCATTATCGAGTATTACCAACCCGCTGCAACTCAAGGGATTCTTTCCTTAGTCATTACAGAAATTATTCATGATTATCGGGATATAATGGGTTATTCTAATGATGAGAGAGATTGGGAATGTGGCATAAATGTTATTTGTGAGACAGATGAAAGTTATCAAGGTGCTATTAATTCAGTAGCATTTCTAGATATGGGAGCATATATCTGCTCCGGTGCCATGGTAAATAATGTCCGGCAGGATCTCACGCCTTATTTCCTCACAGCCTGGCATTGTGTGGATGGGGACAACCCCAGCACATTCCGTTTTTATTTTCAGAAAGAGGCCTCATCATGCGAAAATACATGGTCAAGCCTTGGTCCATATGCGTATAGTTCTGATTTGCTAGCCGATGCTGATGGAATATCAGGAGGAGATTGGGCACTTCTGCTCATTGATGATGAAATTGAAGAAGATTGGGAAGTATTTTATGCCGGTTGGGATGCTACCGAAAATTATCCTCTTATTTCCTGTGGAGTCCATCATCCTGGAGGTACAGGAAAAAAAATTAATTATGATGATGATACGGCCTATGGCGCCTGGTGGGATAATGCAGCTGACGGATTAACCCATTGGCAGATAAACTGGGATGAAGGTGGCTCTGAAGGTGGATCCTCCGGTTCGCCAGTCTTTAATGACCAATTCCAGATTGTTGGGGTATTAACGGGTGGTGCTGGAGAATGTGGAGGTGGTTGGCCCGATCTATATGGAAAGTTTCATTATGGTTGGAATTGGGAAATGGAACCTAACCGCCGTATGATTGACTGGCTGGATCCTGATTATACAGGTACCCTCGTAATAGATGGAACCTATGTGGAGGTTACCGGAATACCCGGTGATCTTAATTCTGATGATGTAGTCAATATTCTGGATATTATTGCCCTTGCCAACCTAATTTTTGAAGGAAATCCAACTGCTGAAGAATTGGCTGTAGCAGACTTGAATGGGGATGGTATCCTTAATATTCTGGATATTATTTCTTTGGTGAATATCATACTGGAAAATTAATAGATTTTTAAAATTAAATCTTTAATCTAAATCTTAACAAAGTTTTGGTAGATTTTGAATTATAAAAACCTCACCCCTATTATTAATTTTATTTTCCCTTTAACATTAATTTTATTTTTTTCGAATTGTTATAATAAAGTTGAAGAGTTTGATTTGTTGCATAAATCAAATCCGGATGGCTGGTATGGAAGTAGTTTTACCATTACTGTTAAAAATAAAATAGATAATTTGCTCAATTCACCAGAGGAATACTTAGGGAAAGAGGTACTGGTTACTGGCGAAATAACTGAAATATGCCCTATGAGGGGTTGCTGGATTGATATTAAAGACCCTGAATCAGAATCAAATATTCGGGTTAAGGTTACAGATGGTGAAATTGTTTTTCCTCTCTCAGCTAATGGGAAATACGTGGATGTACAGGGTACCTTCACGAAAATCAATTTCACCGAAGAACAAGCCAAAAAGTGGAAAATCCATTTAGCGGAAGAGCAGGGTATTCATCTAATTCCTGACGAAGTGGAGATAACAGCAGAAGATTTAGTTGAGTACAGAATTAATGGAAAGGGAGCGAATATTTATACTTACGGGTGTAAATGAAAACCGCTCCTATTCAATAAGATAAAATATCTTTTCCTACAAATATGAAACTTTAGCGGAATATCCCCTTAAAGTAATTGTGATGACAAAGATCTTCTAATTAAGTACCCAAAATAATAGTAACCAATGCGACCATATCTAAAATATCGTAATTACTATCACCATTTACATCCATGATGGATAATTGACAGTCATCCCATACATTACCCCCTAAAATATAATTTACCAGTAGAATAATATCCTGAATATTAATATTTCCATCTAAATTGGAATCTCCCAATTCCCATTCACCGCAGGGATTGGAAGGTTGGAATTCTATATCAATCTGATACAGCAAATCGAGATTTGTATCAGATGCCCACAAATAATGACCATCAAAAGTGAGTCCTTCGCATTGACCGCTGGGTGTTTCAAAACTGGCCAGAGTTTCGCCAGTTTCCGGGTTAATCTTGTAGATTAAATCTGTACTGACATTGGTGTGCCAAAGATAAGTACCGTCAAATGCCAAATCACACCAGCCGTAATCAATGTCATCAGGAACCGGAAGTTCACCAATCTGATTGCCGGTAAAGGGGTCAATGAGGTAAATACCACCGGGCTGAGTTGCCGATTGAAAAAGTATCTCATTCTCCAAATCATACGCCAACCCCACACCTAATGGAACTGCAGAGAATTGATCCATGACCTGACCATTATCAGACAGCTTTACAATTTGGGTATAATTTCTTTCGCTCCATAAATTATTTCCATCGTGGGTGAGCCCATGATGAAAGTAACTGCCGGTGGAAAATGATTCAATTATCTCACCATTCTCAGATGAAATTTTAAAAATTCGATACCAGTAATTATCGAAATGATTAGCATCTGCTATGTTAACCACCCATAAATAATCTCCATCCCAGGCTAAGCCATCGCTGTAATATCCGGGTGCCGGGATAGAGTGAACCACATCACCCATATCAGCCGAAAGCATACTAATAAAACCGATAGCTAATATATTTAATGGATAATTCAATTTATTTACTTATATGCTCCCAAATAAAATTGGCTTCTATAGGATAATGATCTGACATATTGGTGGAATATTCCAGAAAATCCATGGAAAAATCCTGGATTCTGCGTTGGATTGACTTGAACCTGAATTTATCAGTCTTTACCAGAATATAATCTACCAATTCATTGGGTTGGCTAAAAGTGGAAAACTGTAATTTGCCGGAAAGGGGACCATTTTTCAAGTTTAGATGCTTCAGCATTTTATCCAGGCTAACAACATTAGATATATTCAAATCACCACATAAAATGAGAGGTTTATTTATCTTAACATAGGGTAAAATAAGCCCCAGATTAATTTCATCGTATTGACTTCTGCGAATGGAACTGTAATTGGTTTTATAATCGGACTGTAAATGGGTATTTATGAGAAGAATTTCTTTATCGTTTTTTATAACGGAATACAATTTTGCACCTTTTGAAGACATCCAGTCCCATTCTTTTAATTTCGAAAATGAAATTTGATCAATTAGTTCAATTGGCATCTTGCTGATAGCCCAAAGTCCGCTATTAGTTTTAAAAAAGTTGAAATGGTCCTCCGGTTCTATTTGGTAGGGATAAAGCAATTTGAGTCCTCTATAGATCTGCTTACGAATTTTTGAGGAAAAGGCTTCCTGAAATAGAATGACATCATAATTAGTTGAATTTTTAAGTGATTGAATAATATTTTCTGCCCGCTCTATTCTATTATGTAACCAGCCATAAGGGGCGGAAAACATTTTAATATTCCATGATAAAATGGTAAGATCATCTTCAATAGCAGAGCTCTCTGCTGATATAGCAGATCCCATAATAAAAAAGCCCCAAATGAGTAATTTATTTACCATATATAAATTTACACCATTTTCTCTTTATGAAGGGGAAATAATTAGTTTTTTAGGTTATACCCATTAGATGGGTAGTGCGCTGAAAATTTCTAGCGCCAATTTTGTTTTCTCAATTTTCTAATTTCAAATAAACTGATTTTACCATTTTTCTGCGAAATGTACAATATCCTCCAACATGAGGGGTAAATAGCGCTGGTTTGCAAGGTTAACTATCCAATGGGGCACATCACCACCGGGGTCAGTACAAACACGGTAGGTTAGTTTTGTTTTATTCCCTTCCTTCGTTACTACCCAGCTGCCAAAATTAACAGGCGGCAACAAATGATTTTCAGGATTAAGCTCAGCCCTCAGTGTATCGGTTCTCACCCAATGAATACTATTGCCAAGCCGAATAGAATTAAATTGATACAAGCGGGGAGATAAAAATGGTACTTCATAAACCTGGTATGCCGTATAGCTGGCATCGCTCCTTCTATGGTACACTCCTGCATCAATTATAAAGGCATTTGGAAATACCAGCGTAGATTTTTCCACCAGCCAGGCTGCATCAGCTAACTTCTCCATTTTTACATCACTCAATATTTCCGCTTTTAAGGCTGGTATGGGTGAATCAGGTAATAGTTTACTATACACCAATACACGATCCGTTTCTTTTACCAATTCCCAACCCTCATTAATTTGGAGGTCGTTCCAACTTGGTGGATAGGGATGGGGGGATGCAAACAGAAGGAAGAATGAAAATTGAAGAATTAAGATTAGATTTCTACTCATCTCAGGATGGATTATCAATTTCCAAAATAAATTGTTCGGCTATTTGCATACATGCCAAAACGGCTTTTGGTTCAATTTTATCTACGGTGTCAAAATTGGTATGGTATGGTACATCCCCGCTTGTGAAGGTAGTGTCAAGTCCAATGATAGAAAGAGCTGGAATTCCCGCTTTGGCAAATTCCGCCGAATCAGTAGATCCTCCCCCAAAGGGCATGTTCATAATGGGGATATTATAGCCCAGGGACTTTGCAATTTCTTTACATTTTTCACCTAACTTTTCATCCAGAGGCACCATTCCATTTATTTCTGATTTAAGAAAGCGGAGGTCTTGCAGTCTGTAAATACTGTCCATATTTATATTATAAGTGGAGATGGATTGTAATGTTTCTCTATGTAATTTGACATATTCTCTGGCGCCACGCAAGCCACTTTCCTCTGCATCAGGGCAGAGAAAAATCAAACGGGTATGATTTAAATTTAGAGTTGAAAAATGATCTGCTAATTTTACAGCTATGGCAGAAGAAATTAAATTATCGCCTGCACCGGGGCTCACATCCCAACTGACGAAAAAGAAATATTGGAGCATGAATATTAATCCACCACCCATAAAATAAATAAGCTCCTGATTGATTTTAAAATTAGATGGTTGAGCTATCCATTGATAGGATGCCCAAAGACTAATAGCAGTTATTAGAAAATAAAGACCTGTTGTAATGATAATTCTTAACTTATATAATTTTTGATTATTATTGAGAAATCGGAAGACGTAAGGGCTGTCATAATGGCCGCTGATAATAATGGACTGCTGAACTTCAGCTGATGGTTCGATGGTTCCAGAAATATTATAGCCATCCGTTTTCTTAAAAAGTGGATCAATGAATTCTTTATAAAAAACAAATTCACATATTGCCATTATACAACCAAAGGAGGTAAGAACTGCTGCTAGAATTGTCCAATCACCTCCAGCAATTAAACAAATAAATGCACCTAAATAAGAGATTGAGAAATAGCGGATAAAATATAGAAAGGCATCCCGGCTGCATTGAAATTTTTCTGAAGCTGTTTGAGTACAGGATTTATCTAATTCAGATTGCAACCGTTCTCCAGCTTTTTTGCAGGCGGGAGTTCCGGTTAAGCGGCCCCCAAATTCGTCTATAATCTCAGCCGTGAGATTTAATGCCGATTGGGCATACTCAATTGTAATATTTGATTTCAATTCTACCATAGCCTACATTGAAAGTGAACCTTTTCGGAAATCAGTCTTCCCGATTCGTACATTCACCACCGTTGGTTTTCCCGATTGAGCAGACTTTTTTGCCTGGATTAGAATATCGTCAATTTGATTTTCATTATCAATAAAATATCCCGCCCCCCCCAATGCTTCTACTGCTTTGTGGTATTCAGTGGGCGCCAATTCAGTACTTACTGCAGATCCCAGAATGTCTACTTGATCCCGGGCAATTTGTGTCCAGCCTGCATCATTACCAATTACTGCAATTACCGGAATCTTATGGCGCACAAACGTGTCAAATTCCATAAGGGAATACCCGAATGCGCCATCGCCATAAATTGCCCAAACCACCGAATCTGGATGGGTGAGCTTAGCCCCTAAAATAAATCCTGCACCAACACCCAGCGTACCAAACACTCCCGGGTCTAACCAGCCTGTGAATGAGCAAGGCTGTAGAATATAGGATGCGGTAGCAACAAAATCGCCGCCATCTGCCACAATTATATCGCCCTCCTGAATATGCTTATTTATTGATAGACATAACTTCATAGGATTAACAAATTCTGTAGAAATATTAGACTGATCAATTATCTCTGCTTGTCTTTTATCATTTCTAATTGCTATCTGCTCATGCCAGTTTCCCCATTTTTTATTAGAATTATTTTTCTTTGAATTGCTCCAATTAATGAGAAATGAACCTGGGGAAATGAGAACACCTTTTGCAGGTCGGCGGTTTAAGTACATATCATTTTGGCTGAGATTAATAGAAATAATTTTTGCCTTATGATTTATTACGCGGCCATAATCCAGGCGAAAATCACAGGGAACTCCAGCCAAAATAACCACATCTGCTCCTTTTAAAGCTTTTGTCCGTTCATGGCGAAAAATAGGTAAATTGGTTTTAGAGAGAAGTCCTCGTGCCATGCCGGAAACAAAGGTGGGGATGTTCAATATTTGTACCGCATTTGCTAAATTTTCACATTTTTCTGGATTTAGCATAGCTTGACTGCCAATAAGCAGTACTGGTTTTTCTGCAGATTGAAGCATTTTAGAGACTCTTTGAATATGCAAAGATGTATTTTGAATAGCTTCAATTTTAGTGTTTTTTGGGAAGGATTTATTTTTATCTTTAAAAATACGATTGACATTCCAAGTCAGGTATTGAGTCATCCACCAGGGCATAGATTTGCCACTGGATTTTAAGCCATACCACTCTCTTACCAATGACTCAGGATAGAGCAAATCCACAGGAATTTCTAAATAAACGGGACCGGGTACTCCAGAGGTGGCTGTTGAAATTGCTTCCTCCAGCGACGGCTTCAAATCTTTCACCCGTTTAATTGTTTTGGCATATTTTGTGATAGATTCCACCACTGATAAATGGTCAATATCCTGGAGGCTTCCTCTACCTTTCAGAACTGTGGCAGCCGCCCCACCTAAAATGAGGACTGGAATTTGAGCCATCTGTGCATTCTTTATCGCAGTGATGGAATTGGTCAATCCCGGACCTGCAGTAACAACGGCAACACCAATGGTCCCTGATAACCGTGAAATAGAATCGGCAGCAAATACTGCGGTGGATTCATGACGAACATCTATTACCCGAATGCCCAATTCATTACATCCTGTTAAAATGGGAGAAATATGTCCCCCACAAAGGGTGAAAATCCATTTTACATTATGCCTGGAAAGAACTTCTGCAATGGAATTTCCACCATGTTTTTCAACACTTTTATTCAAATTTCAACCCTCTCCGCAAAAACAATACAGGATTTACCATTCCAAATCCATTCCTGTACATCTCTATCTGTTAAGCGTTGGCTGAAGTGGGTGAGAATAAGACGCTTAACCTTGGCTTCGTCAGCAATTTCCATGGCTTGAATTTCTGTGGTATGGAAATGTTCTTTCGCTTTTTCTCTCATGTGATGGGTAAATGTTGCCTCATGAATAAGCACATCTGCATTTTCAGCCAGTTTAACTGCATTTGAATTAGGAAGGGTATCCGTAATAAATACCAAATATTTTCCGCCATCAGAAATTCTATATCCCCAACAAGGGATTTTATGTTTCATTTCTAAAGCATGAATTTTAATGTCATCCTGAATAACTAATTGGTTATTTATTGAGATATCAATCCATTGTAAATCTTGATTATTTGATAAACCGGAATGCCGATAACAATCCTCAAAATATTCCTTTAGTTGAGGAGGTCCAATGAGTGTTAAGGTTGAATCAATGCCAAATAATTTTCGATAGAATAAAAGGGGTATGAGTCCCCCAATATGGTCCGGATGCATGTGTGTAATAAGGATATATTTTAAGTTTTTCCATTTGTAGCCTGCTTTCTGCCAGCGAAGGTAACTGCCCTCGCCACAATCAATCATTACATCATAATTGGCAGTGGAAACCATTACACAGGTAACACCCCGATCTTGTGTAGGAACTCCACCGGAATATCCAATAATTTGGAATGATTGCAGCATTAGTCGTCCATTCTTGGTCTTTGCCGAAATTGTTTTTTTTGAGATTGTTTTTTTTTAGTTTCCAAAATTTTTACTTTTGCTGAACGGGGTTTTTTGGTGGGAATTCTTTTCGGCGGTCGATAATTTAATATCTCCAGTTTTTCCCTGATTTGGATGAGACATTTTCGTTTATTTTGGAGTTGGCTGCGTTCATCCTGGCAGGTGACAACCGTACCAGATGGGAGATGGGTCATGCGTACTGCAGACTCCGTTTTGTTTAGATGCTGACCGCCCTTTCCCCCAGCCCTGAAAGTATCCACATTACATTCTTTAAGGAGGTCTTCATCGGAGTCCGGTATATGAAACGGATCGCTCATTTGGAATGAAACCTTGTTTTAGGCAAGTCCGGCAGAACCGCCCAAATCTAAAATATCAATACCAAATTTTGAGGCAGCTTTTTGCCATTTGTCCGAATTTGGAAAAGAAAATATAAATTTGTCATCGGCTGGCATAAGAAGCCAATCGCCATTTTCAATTTCCCTTTCAATTTGACCTTTCCCCCAGCCTGCATATCCAAACGAAAATCGAAATTCGCCGGGTCCATCCCCATTTTTTAAATCAGCGATAATTTTTTTATTTGAAGTGAGGGCAACAGATTTTGAAATAGATAAGGTACCTTCAATATTATAGCCTGCGTCATGGAGAATTAGACCCATTTCAAGATTTACGGGTCCACCAAAATAAATTTCTGGCGCTGGATTAATATCAGCTAACCCCGCTTGCTGAATAATATCCGCAGCATTTTCGGAAATCATCGGCTTATTAATAATCAAACCCATGGATCCATCCTTATCATGTTCACAGATATAAATCAGACTTTTTGAGAAAATCGGATCATTCATATGCGGCATGGATATAATAAAATGATTAGAGAAACTTTTCATACTGTTAGTAAAATTAAACAGGTTCTATTCAATAAAAAGAGTGAAATGAAATTAAATTATAGATTATTGGAAGCCCGTTTTATAGATCGGCCAAATCGATTTCTCACACGAGCTGAGTTAAATGGAAAGATTGTGGAGAGCCATCTCCCTGATCCTGGCCGCTTGAAGGAATTGCTCAAACCGGGGGTAAAAATCCTGTTAAAACAGGAAAATGGAAAAAATCGTAAGACAAAATACTCCACTCAGGCAGTTTATGATGGGAATACGTTAATTTCTCTGAATACCCTTCTTCCAAATAAATTTACAGAGCATTTGTTGTCAAAAAAGAAAATCGAATTTTTAAAAGAATGGCAGATCCATAAAAAGGAAGCGACTTACGGAAAACATCGGTTTGATTTCCTGCTAAAAAATAATGATGAGTTTCTGTATCTGGAAGTAAAATCGGTAACTCTGGTTGAAAATGAAATAGCGAAATTCCCAGATGCAGTCACAGAAAGAGGGAGAAGTCATGTGGAGCATTTAGGTAAAATGGCTTTGGATGGCATTCGAACTATGGTGCTATTTGTAGTGCAGCGGCACGACGCAATATTATTTAAACCGCAATGGGAACGGGATCCCAAATTTGGATCTGCATTATTTAAAGCACAGCAAAATGGTCTGGTGGTACGGGTTATCTATTTAAAAATGACGAAGAGTGAATTGCATTATTTAGGGGAAATCCCAGCTGAATTGAATCCGGAATCTTAATCAACTTTTCTTTGTAAATTTCAGATCTGTATGTTACCTAAAATAAAACAATTTCCCCTGATATTGATCCTGTTATTGCTTGGCTGTGCAGCACAAGGACCTGCAACTGGCGGTCCGGTTGACAAAAAGGGACCTGTAATCATTTCAATTCAGCCTCAAAATGGATCTCTGGATATTACTACTGATCAGAAAATTACTCTAATTTTTGATGAACTCCTTGACCCTGTATCTATCCCGGCATCTATTCAAATTGATTCTGACCTTGACTATAAACTGAAAATACGCGGCAGGAAATTAATCATTTCCCCTGAAAATAATTGGCCTGAAAATGGAATTGTACGAATTAATCTGTCCAGAAAAATTAGAGATTATCAAAAAAATATGATGGACAAACCTATTCAGCTCATTTTCAGTACAGGGTTAGATATTCCTATTGGGGTCATTAAGGGTGAAATACATGGAATTGATACAAAAAAACTGATTGAGGTTGGATTATTTGATTGGCCGCCATCTACTCAATCTATGTATATCCAAAAAGTTGAAGCTGATGAAATGGGATCATTTCATTTCAGCGGAGTTGAAAATGGGCGCTATGCAATTGTAGCCATTGAAGGTGTTATTTCAGACATTGAAAAACAGATTAGGAAAAAGAATTACGCCATGTTAACCTCCAGTTATATAGCAATTTCATCAGATGAAAATGAAACAAAAGTTGAAATGTTTTTTTCTGAACCGGTAGAGAAATTGCAAATTATTTCTGTTGAAATGCAAAGCCAGTATTGTTGCCAATTGACTCTTGATGATAATAGTAAGGAATTAATGATAATTGATTCACTGCTTTCTCCGGGTGATTCAGTTTTTGTAAACCTTGAAAAATCTAACCGATTAGAAGCCTACCAAGTCTTGGAATACTCTTTTATACTTCCTGAAATAATGGATACTTTAGCACCCACATTAACTCAATCATTTTTTGATACTGGCAAATTCAAATTGATATTTTCAGAACCAGTGAAATTGGATAGCAATGCTATAATTACAACCCATGATTCCATCAATATTCCCTTACCTTTCACCTTTGAAAATAACTTTTCCGTATCTATTTTAAATCTTCCCGATTCTATTAATAAAATTCAAATTCTAGGAGAGCAGATTCAAGATTGGGCTGGAAATCACTTTGCTGATTCTTCCAAAACTGTGAGAATAACCCGGGATTCAAAAAAAGAAGAATTAATAATTGGAGGAAACATTCTGGGGTTTGTGAATTATGATGATAAATATCCTTTAAAGATTGTAGCCCATCAAATTGGGAGTGATTCATATTATTTTGCGGATGTTAATAATCATAAATTTGAATTTATAAATTTATCTTCTGGGTTATATGAATTATGGGGATTTGAAGCACTTAATACCCTGGATGAAAATGTATACCATTCAGGTCTTTGGGATCCTTATCACCGTGCAGCAAAGTTTGCCTTTTATCCCGATACGATTGATGTAAGAGCCCGCTGGGATATTGAAGGTGTAAATATTAATTTTGAGTAAATTACAGTATATAATAGGAGTTTAAATTTATGTATCATGTTATTTTAGCGGGCGGATCGGGCTCTAGGTTTTGGCCAAAAAGCAGGGTAGACACACCCAAGCAATTGTTAAAAATTCTGGGTGAAGAAACGATGATTCGGCTCACATACAACCGATTATGTGAAATAGCTGATTCGGACAAAATATTTGTAGTTGCTTCTGATAACCTATCAAAATTAATTCATAATGATATTCCGGAAATACCTGAAGAAAATTTCATCATCGAACCATCAGGAAAAAATACTGCCCCGGCAATTGGGTTGGCAGCTCTGCATATTTTTAAACGAGATTCTAATGCAATAATGGGGGTGTATCCCGCAGATCATTTGATTGTAGGTGATTTGAAATTTAAACGCATTATTGCAAAAGCGCAGAAAATGGTGGAAAAAAAATCCTGCCTTATTACCATAGGAATTGAGCCCACCTATCCTGCAACCGGATATGGATATATTCAGTATGACTCAAATAAAGAGATGGATGTAAAAGGTGTATACAAGGTTAAAACATTTGCTGAAAAGCCTGAAAAAGAAACGGCTGAAAAATTTGTGATCAGTGGTGAATTTTTATGGAATACCGGAATGTTTGTTTGGAAAGCTGAAATTATTCTCCTTGAAATGAAGACCTTCATGTGTGAACTGCATGATTCATTAGATTCAATTTACGACGCTCTGGGAACTACTCAATATGAAACCGTTTTGGACAGGGAGTGGGAATTGGTACAGCCGGAAAGTATTGATTATGGGATTTTGGAAAAAGCTAAAAATGTTTATACTATTAAAGCTGATTTTCAATGGAATGACCTGGGCTCATGGTATTCCTTATTTAATGTACTCACAAAAAATAATGAGACAAATTACCATGATGGAGATGTAATATCCCTCCAATCAGAAAATAATCTGATAATAAGCCCAGGCAGACTTACTGCTGTTGTAGGTGTGAAAGATATGGTAATAATTAATTTGGATGATGCCACTCTAATTGTTCCTCATGATAAATCGGAAGCCGTGAAAGATGTGGTGAAAATGTTGCAATCAATGAATAAGTCAGAATATTTATGAAGCCAACCAAAATATATCAGGAATTTGAACAATTAGCAGAATCCCTGGAAGTTAAAATCATTCAGGAAAAGGGGAATTTTAAAGGGGGTTATTGCCTCCTTGAAAAAGAAAAAATAATTGTAATTAATAAGTTGAAACCCCTGGAGCAGAGAATCAGGGCATTGGCCCGGGCATTTTCCCGTTTAGATATTTCTACAATTTATCTAAAACCTGCAATTCGAGATATTATTGACTCTGAAATTAATGCAGCTTAATTATCTCATTATAATTGCCTTGATTCAGAAGTCCTGAAATACATATTTTAAGCCCCCAAATTATTTAATGGAAAATGTATTTTAAATTCGGCAAAATTGTTCAAATGGTAAGCAGCCCAATTTCTAAATTGAAATTGTGGTAAATCATTAAAACTGTAAATTCCGGCATAATTGTCGGATTTTGTATTTATATAAGGAGTCAATATGAAAGATTATACAACTGATAATATTATTAATATCGCTTTAGCCGGTCATGCTTCAACTGGTAAAACAACCCTTTCAGAAGCAATCATGTATAATGCCGGTTCTATCCATAAAATGGGCAGTATTAATGCAGGAACCACTCTTTCGGATTACCGTGAATATGAAATAACCAACCAACACTCTATTTCCCTATCTCTTATGAATCTTGAATGGTTAGATAAAAAGTTTAACATTTTGGATACTCCCGGATATCTGGATTTTCATGGCGAGGTTAAGTCAGCTATGGCGGTAGCAGATTTTGCGGCATTAGTTGTGAGTGCAACAGATGGTATTGATGTTGGGACAGAATTATGCTGGGACTATGCAGATAAAGAATTTAACATTCCTAAATTGTTTATAATTAATATGACTGATAAAGAACAGTCTGATTATGATTCTGTTTTATCAGCTTTACAAAGTCGATATGGTAGAATGGTTTTTCCTTTTACACTGCCCGTGAATCAGGGTCCGGGTTTTAACCAAATAGCTGATGTTTTACGAAAGGAAGTCTTTACTTTTAAAACCGATGGATCAGGTGATTATACTGAAGCTGTAGCTGAAGGTGATTGGTCTCAAAAGTTGGAGGATATGCACAATGAACTAATAGAATTAATTGCGGAATCTGACGAAAGTCTATTGGAAATTTTCTTTGATAAAGGAGAATTAAGTGAGGAAGAACTCAGGAGCGGTTTACACCAGGCTTTGAAATCTGGTGGGCTTATACCTGTTTTTTGCGTATCGAGTGAAACTAATACAGGCGTAAAAAGAATGATGGATATTTTAGCAAGATATGCACCCTGTGCGGGTGACTTTGAAAAGGTGGTAGGTACCCATCCAGATACTGGTGATGAAGTTCTCCATGGTCCTTCCATTAATGACCCATTGGCTGCTCGGGTGTTTAAAACAATTAGTGAAGAGCATATTGGAGAAATGTCATTTTTTAGAGTATACTCTGGGAAGGTAAATGCCGGGGACGACCTGAGAAACACCACCCGGAATAATTCTGAAAAAATGCGCCAGATTTATTTTATGAATGGCAAAAATCGGAAAGATGCTTCACAGCTAATTGCTGGTGATATAGGTGCAGCATTAAAATTAAAAAATACCCACACCGGAGATACATTGGCAGATCCAAAGAATCCTATTCTTTTACCAAAGATAAGCTATCCTACTCCGAATATGAGTTATGCTGTAAAACCAAAAGCAAGAGGGGATGAAGAAAAAATTGCTAATGGTTTAGCGATAATGCATGAAGAAGATCCAACCTTTCTTTATAGAGTTGATTCCGAGTTAAAACAAACCATAATTTCAGGGCAGGGTGAACTGCATTTGAATATTGCTCTAAAACGAATTTCTGAGCGGTTTCATGTTGAATTAGAAAAGGAAACTCCCAAAGTTCCGTACAGAGAGACCATTTCCGGAAAAGCAGAAGCAAAATATAGACATAAAAAACAATCAGGGGGTTCCGGACAGTTTGCAGAAGTATGGCTACGGATAGAAGCCGCAAATCGAGGAGAGGGAATAGAATTTAAAAACTCTTTGGTGGGGCAAAATGTGGATAGAGGATTTGTGCCATCAGTTGAAAAGGGAATTAATCATATTTGTAATGATGGTGTCATTGCAGGATGCAAAGTTGTGGATATAAATATTGATTTTTATGATGGGAAAATGCATCCGGTAGATTCAAATGATATGGCCTTTCAAATTGCAGGCCGCCATGCTTTTATGGATGCAGTAAAAAATGCCAGGCCTAAATTATTAGAGCCAATCTACTCCATTAAAGTAAAAATACCAGATGATGTAATGGGTGATATAATGGGGGATATTTCATCTCGGAGGGGAAAGGTACAGGGAATGGAAACTGATGGGCACTTTCAAATAATAAATGCGGAAGTACCAATGGCAAACCTTCATGATTATGCTACTGCATTGAAAGCAATGTCAAGCGGCAGGGGAATGTTCACCAATGAATTCTCTCATTATGAAGACATGCCCCACACGGAAGCAGATAAAGTTATTTCCAAATGGGAAGCTGCCAGAGCTGCCGGTGAGTGATGAATTAAAATATCTATGGGCACCTTGGCGGATGGGCTATATCCGCACCGTAAAAAATGAGTTTGGACCTTGCTTATTCTGTGATAAATCACATATAGGTAAAGATGAAGATGACCTGGTAGTTCATCGGGGTGAGAATGCCTATATCCTCATGAATTTATATCCCTATAATAATGGACATCTCATGGTGGTTCCCTATGACCATGAAAAGAACTTTGATGATTTACAAACAGATACCCAGGTAGAAATGATGAATTTGATGAGTCGGGCAATGGAGGTATTGCGGGAAAGCCTTAACGCAGATGGTTTCAATTTTGGGGCTAATTTTGGCGAAGTCGCTGGTGCCGGATTAAAAGAACACTTACATTTACACCTGGTCCCCCGCTGGATAGGTGATACAAACTTTATGCCGGTCATGGGGCATACCAAGGTAATGGTAGATGGCTTAAAAGAAACCCAAAAACAACTTGCTGAAGCATTTGCAAAAAACGGGAAATAATTCCCTATTTAATAATAAATATCTTAGTAAATTTCTTGGCTGTAATTGAAATAGTTTTTCCGGTATAGCTCAGTTGGTTAGAGCAGCGGACTGTTAATCCGCGTGTCGTAAGTTCGAGTCTTACTACCGGAGC
>ERZ813253.99-NODE-99-length-32845-cov-13.777462_pt1 | contig 32845 bp, 38 predicted proteins | sample MGYA00520893_ERZ813253 | MGnify/ENA primary metagenome ERZ813253 (study PRJEB31669, sample SAMD00080414) | marine metagenome | biome: oceanic hadal pelagic zone biome; feature: marine hadalpelagic zone; material: sea water | place: Pacific Ocean:Izu-Bonin Trench...
ATTGACATCCCAATATTATTATATATTTTAACCCCCGATATAAATGTCGTGATAAGTAAGTAATATTAATTCAATTGTCTCACCTTTTAAGGTGGGGTTAATGGATTCCAACACCCCTCAGTGGTTTTAACCCTTTTAATTCGGAATAAATAATTACATTTTAAATAATTATGTTCTCATTATGGCAGTAACTTTTCCCTCTTATGAATGAACCGAATACAATAAAGAAGGGAATGGATGTTGAATTAGAGATTGAATCTCTTGCTTTTGGCGGCATGGGGGTTTCCCGGATAAACGAAAAGATCACTTTTGTAAAAAATGCTATTCCAGGGCAGACGGTTACGGCTCGCATTACTAAAAAAAGGTCATCCTATTTAGAGGCACGGTCTTTGGAAGTGCTGAGTGAATCCCCCTATTTTGTGCCGGTGAAATGTGAACATTTTGCTGATTGCGGTGGCTGCACCTTCCAGAATTTGGAGTATGAGCAGCAAGTGGCTGCCAAAGAATTACAGGTGAAGGATGTCTTTCGACGCATTGGCGGATTTAAGGATGTGGCTTGTGATTCCATTGTGAAATGTGATGAAATATTCCATTACCGTAATAAAATGGAGTTTACTTTTTCAAATCAGGAATATGTCCCCGAAAGTGAAAAGGAAAGAGAGCCATCTAAATTTGCATTAGGGTTGCATGCTCCTGGACGTTGGGATAAAATACTCAATATTAATGAATGCCATATCCAGACCAAGATTGCAAATGAAATATTGTCAACCATTAAAGAGCTCACCAAAGATTTAGAGCCTTATAATATTCGAGAGCATACTGGCTTTTTACGACATGTAATAATTCGTGTAGCTGCCAACACGGAAGAGATAATGGTAAATATCGTAACCAGCCGGGATGACCCCGACCTCCTTTCCCCAGTCTCCCATACCCTCATAACCCAATTCCCCAATATAACCAGCATCGTGAATAATATCACCACCAGAAAAGCTGGTGTATCTATGGGAGAACATCAAATTGTTCTACATGGGAAAGAGTATATCATTGAAAAACTAGGGGATTATGAATTCATGATTTCGGCCGATTCATTTTTCCAGACCAATACCAAACAGGCTGAAAAATTATATGATATTATTCTGGAAGAATCCCAACTAACAGGCAGTGAGATTGTGTACGACCTTTTTTGTGGAACGGGTTCCATTTCCCTATACCTCTCAAAACATGCAAAAATGGTCTATGGTTTTGAATTGGTACCATCAGCGGTTCAGGATGCCATTCAGAATGCAATTCATAATAAAGTTAAAAATGCCTGGTTTTTCGGTGGCAACCTTGAAAATCTATTTCGTGAAAATTCCGAAGCTAAAGAGTTGGATGCCCCGGATGTAGTAGTGGTTGACCCACCCCGTGCAGGGCTCCACACTAAAACAATTGAGGATATATTAGAAAAGTCTCCTAAACGGATTGTGTATGTATCGTGTAACCCGGCCAGCCAGGCTCGGGATGTTGCATTATTGTGTAATGAAAGGTATAAACTGGTGAAACTCCGACCGGTGGATATGTTTCCACATACTCCCCATGTGGAAAATGTTGCATCCCTAATACGAAAATAGTAATGAAACCGGCTATTGAAGTAAAAAATTTACAAAAGATATATGAAGGTGGATTAGAAGCCCTAAAGGGAATAAATCTCTCTATCCCTCAAGGTTCATTTTACGGACTTTTAGGTCCCAATGGTGCCGGGAAGACCACCACTATTGGTATTATTACAGGACTTGTAAATATCACCAGTGGTTCAGCAACTATCATGGGTCATGATTCTGTAAAGGAGTTTCGGCAGGCCCGAAAACTTATTGGACTATCTCCCCAAGAATTAAATTTTGATGTCTTTTTCAGCATTGGAGAACTATTGGAGCTTCAGGCAGGATATTATGGTATATCAAATAAAGAAGCCAAAGAGCGAACGAGCGTTATGTTAGAGCAGTTCGGTTTAACTGAAAAACGTAACTCCCGAGCCCGAGAACTTTCTGGTGGAATGAAACGGAGAGTGCAAATTGCCAAAGCATTGGTGCATGACCCTCAAATTGTCATTTTAGATGAACCTACTGCGGGAGTGGATATTGAACTTCGTCACATGCTCTGGGATTATCTGCGGCAAATCAATAAGGAGGGTAAAACGATTCTGCTGACAACGCATTATATTGAGGAGGCAGAACAACTTTGTGAAACGGTATCCATTATTAATGATGGAAAAATTATTGTAACGGATTCGCCAGATAATTTAACCCGGTCTCATGGTATGTCTGGTTTGGAAATTACGCTTACTTCTGAAGTTACTGATTTGAAATTAAACCCCTGGACTTTTAATATAATTGACGGAAAGATTCATGTGAATATAGACCATCCTGAAAAAGAAATGGCGAAAGTTATTAACCAGATTTCAGAACAAGGCGGCGGGATTGAAAATGTGCGGATTTTCCGAAGCTCATTAGAAGATATATTTTTAAAATTAACGGGGAAATCACTTCATGATGATGAGGAATCAATTGATATTCAGGAGAAAACATTAATTGTTTAGTTTGGGTTTCTGGGTCATGGTTAAAAGGGAAATAAAGCGATTCATGTTTTTATATAAACAGACTTTGTTACCCAGTGTTATTTCCTCGGGACTTTACATTATCGTTTTTGGTGCTGCCATGGGATCTCGAATTGGTGAAATAAAAGGAGTTGAGTATATTCATTTCATCATGCCCGGCTTGGTGATGATGGCGGTCATTAATCCTGCTTACCAGAATACCTCGTCCAGCATTATGCAGGCAAAATTTTTAAGATTTATAGAGGATATCCTCATTACTCCCCTTAGCGGATTAGAAATTAGTTTGAGCTACATTATTGGCGGTACGGTCAGGGGAGTCGCTAACGGGGTGTTGGTTTTATTGCTGGGGTATTTTCTAACAGGGCTTCAGATTGATAATTGGTTTTTAACCTTTTTCTATTTATTTACAGTAGCCTGGGCATTTGCAGGGGTTGGAGTTATTGTGGGTATTTATGCGAAATCGTGGGACAGCATTATGGTAATCACAAATTTTTTCTTTATGCCGCTTTTTTTTCTCGGAGGTGTATTTTATTCAATTGAAATGCTGCCGGATTTTTGGCGTAATTTTTCAATGGTGAATCCCCTGTATTGGATGATAAATGGGCTCAGGTATGCCACCCTGGGAATTGCAGAAACATCTCATGAGCTATCTCTGGGAATTAGTATTTTATTTGCAATATTATTTTCTACTTTGGCTTCATATATGTTTTCAAAGGGGTATAGGATTAAGACCTAATTTGGGCATAAATTTACGGTTCAACTAACAGCTGATTTTTGGAGGAAATTTAATTATGGAAGAAGTTTTGACACAGAAAGAACAAATAATACATGATATAGAAAACACACCCATCATATTGTTTATGAAGGGTACAAAAGACCACCCAATGTGCGGGTTTTCAGCACGGGTAGTAAGTATTTTAAATAACCATTCGGTTGTATTTCAGGATGTAAATATTTTAGAGAATCCTGAAACTAGAACAATCCTTTCGGCTCATTCTAATTGGCCAACCATTCCCCAGCTATTTGTAAAAGGCAAACTTATTGGCGGCTGTGATATTGTGATGGAAATGGAAGAAAAAGGTGAATTAGGTGAGGTATTACAATCTGCAGGGACCTAGATAGACATCAACCAAATTAACCCGCCAATTGTAAACTGCTAATATTATGGGTGGGTTTGCTTGAAGGTATTTAGTTATTTATCCTATTGAATTAGTTTTCTGCAACCAGGGCTGGTAGGGCTGGTCGCTGTACATTAAGCAACCTTGCTTGATGGGATTATTTACTTTTTCTTTCTACCTTTCCCACCTTTTTTTGGTGCTTTATATTCAAACCAGTCGTCTTTAGTAATTTCATGAAAGTAGGAAGCTTCTTCTATTAATATTTTAGCTGTAGTTCTTTTTACAGCAGCAATTTCTACCCGTACACCCTCTGCTTTCAAATGGCGAACCAGCTCAATGAAATCAGAATCACCCGACATAATAATTATAGTGTCTACCTTTGAAGATAGTTGGGTGGCTTTTATTGAGAGGGGAATATCGGCGGATTTATGACAGGGGACTACGGCACCGTAATAATTTTCATGGAGCCTTTCAGCAAATTTGGTTGAAATTGCTTTCCCTTCTCTGAAATAAATAAGGCGATTTAGTCCTCTGCCATTTAATAATCGGGGAACCAATTCATCGAAATTAACCATGGTGTGGTTGGATTTTGATTCTTCATGTATGCTGCGTTCGATATTATTGCCATCACAAAGAATAGCAACGGATTGAGTAATTTGGATTGGATCCATTTCTGTTATCTCTCTTTAAGTGAGTTATAAATTACTACTTTACCTATTGAGGAAATAAGAAAATAATAAAAGGCTTCTAATTAGTTCCCATTGCACGGTGAACAAACAACCCGGTATATTTTCCTCCCGTTTCACATACAAATGAAATTATTTGACACAAAAATTATTGCAATATCCAATCAGAAAGGAGGAGTTGGAAAAACAACTTCAGCTGTAAATATTTCCGCATATTTAGCGGTAACAGAAACCCCAACTCTGCTTATAGATATGGACCCACAATCCAATGCTACATCCGGTGTGGGAATTGAAATTGGTTCCTATAAGCAATCCATTTATGATGTCGTAATTGGCAAAGCAAAACTATCAGATGTAGTTCAGAAAACGGATTTAGAATTTTTGGATGTGGTACCCTCCAGTGCGCAATTAGTAGGTGCGGAAATTGAATTGGTGAGCCTCTTTTCGCGGGAGAGGATGTTAAAGGAAGCCTTGGAAGATGTGGAAGGAAAATATAAATATATCATTATTGACAGCCCTCCATCCCTGGGACTTCTAACCATTAATGTATTAACTTCTGCTCACACCATTATCATTCCCATACAATGTGAATATTATGCCCTGGAAGGGCTTTCCCAATTGCTGAATACAATTCGTATGGTGCAGAAACATTTGAATAAGGAACTGGAGATTGAGGGTATTCTTATAACCATGTATGATCACAGGCTCAACCTCTCCCGGCAGGTAGTGCAGGAACTCCATGAATATTTTGGGGACAAAGTGTACGACACCTATATTAAAAGGAATGTGCGTCTCGGCGAGGCTCCCAGTCATGGCAAGCCTATTTTACTTTATGATGCCACCTCCACCGGTGCGCATAATTATATGAATCTTGTAACTGAATTTCTAAATAAAAATGGCTGAGAAAAGATTAGGCAAAGGCCTTGATGCTCTCATTCCATCCTATGCGACGGATGATCGCTATATTGACAGCGCTGTACCATTAACTCAAATCATTCCCAATAGAAACCAGCCTCGACAGGAATTTAATCCAGAGCTAATGAAGGAACTCACCGCTTCCATTAAAGAGAATGGAATTTTACAACCCTTAACAGTTCGTGAATTAGAAGATGGGAATTTTGAACTTATTGCCGGAGAACGGCGGCTCAGGGCTGCAAAAGATGCCGGGTTGGAGACGGTTCCCGTCTATATTCTCAGTGTGGATGCTGATGTGGAAATGATGGAATATGCCCTTGTGGAAAATATTCAGCGCGTTGATCTGAAGCCGCTTGAGAAAGCGGAAGGATATGCCATTTTGAGTGGGAAATATGATCTTTCTCAAAACGACATTGCCAGACGTGTGGGAAAAAGCAGGCCAGCTATTGCCAATGCGCTCCGCCTTTTAAAACTACCCCCCGAAATAAAATCCAGCCTAAATTCCGGAAAAATATCCACTGGTCATGCACTGGCAATTTTAGCATTACGAAAATCCCTGCAAATGATGACGCTGCACCAAAAAGTTGTACGGGAAGAATTAAGTGTCCGGCAAACTGAAGCTTTAGTAAAGAAATATTCTGAATCCTTTAAAAATAATTTAAAGGTAAAAATAGTCGCTCTCAAACAATCAGATGTTATTCATATTGAAAACGAACTTATTTCACTTCTTGGAACAAAGGTCGCTATCAAAAAAAATCAAAAGGGTAAAGGAAAAATTCAAATTGAATTTTACTCGGAAAATGATTTTCAGCGGATTTTAGAAATAATTTCAGGAACAGAAAAAAAATCATAAATAGTATTTGCCCCCCAATTTTAAAACCCCCTAATTTTCCGGTCTGTTAAAGTATTGAAAAAGAAGTTTTACACCGTTTTTTTTGCATCTGATCAGAATCAATATAGTCGTTCCTTTCAGGTATCAAAAAATATGGTCATCATTTTTTCGCTTTTTGGATTTTTAATTATAGGACTTGCGGTGATTGGGAGCTTACGGCTCGCAAACCGAGATCCATTAACTCGCGAATTGAGAAGTTTGGAAAAAGATAGTGCCCTGTTGAAAAATATCATTAATGATTTGGAATACAGCAAGGTCATTGACTCTTCAAATACCTATGAAAAATTTCTAACAGGATTTTATTCTTCTCGTAAAATGGGATACCCCAACGTAGCACCTGTTCAGGGATATGTTACTCGGGGTTTGCAGCATGAAAATAACCATTTGGGAATTGACATTGCAGCAAAAAACCTTGATGAAGTTCGGGTACCCGCTGATGGAAAAGTAGTGTTTTGCGGAAAGAGTGAAGATTTAGGAAATACAATAATTATAAATCATCCTGGTGGATTTATCACCCTTTATGGTCATAATGATACCATTATAGTTCAGTCGGGAGACGACGTAATAAAAAATCAGGTTATATCTCGAGTAGGGGAAACCGGAAAGAGTCAAGGACCGCATTTACATTTTGAAATTTGGAAAAATAATCAGGTATTAGATCCTCGGGAGATAATCCCGGAATATAAAGAAAAAGATGTTTCAATCAGACAAGCCAGAAGGTAAAACGAGCTCCATTCTAGGGCCGGAATTGGAAATTCACGGAGATGTTAAAGTATCCGGGAGTTTGCTAATTTATGGTAAAGTATTTGGAAATATCCAGTCAAATGGAGCTGTCCGCACAGCCAAGGGCTCTGTTGTAAAAGGGAATATTTCAGCCAAGGAAGCAGCCATTGGCGGTAAAGTTGATGGTGATTTAAAAGTAGAAAAAAAAGTGACTCTGGGTGACACATCTTTTTTATCAGGAAACCTGACAGCTGCCATTTTGACCATTGAAGAAGGTGCGAAATTCGATGGTGTCTGCAGTATGGCAAAAGAAACTAAAGCTGTAAAGAATGACACTTAATTTTCTTTTTTAATAGAGGTGAGATAATTCAACGCTGATTTTGGGAGCGTTTTTTCATGTCTGATAATGATGGAAAAGGTTTGCGAAGAGCAGTTGGAGCATCCTATTCTGTTTTAGGAGCTTTAGGATTGTTTGGTATTGGGGGGTATTGGCTAGATAAATATAGAGGGATCGAAAATTTCTGGGTGGTTATCGGATTATTGCTGGGTGTTGTAGTAGGGCTCTATGAATTATCAAAGTACATATTGAAAAAATGATTTTATTAATGAACATTATTATCGCTCTAGCAGGATTTGTTGGAATAGTAGCTGCGAGAAAATTATCCAAGCACGATGAAGAGTTGGAATTAAAAAATCACTTTGTAATTTTGGGAATCAAGGTAGTTTTCATTTCTGCAATTGTCAGCATATTTTATTTGAGTACAGAAAAAAATACTCACGCACTTCTTATTTTAACAGGACTTCTTAATTTAATTGTGTTTCATTTTATTGAAGCATTTGTAACTCAAAAAAAATTGATAAAAAACAGGAATTTAAATGTCTGAACAACATGATGAATCATTAGGCGAAATTATTCTCCATCATGTGACAAATGACCTGAATTATAAATTTCTTGATCTACACTTATTTGGCTATGATATTTCTATTACAAAACACGTAATCATGCTATGGATTGCTGCTGCTGTAACGGTAGGATTTGCAATCTGGGCTACTCGTAGGTATCGAGAAAATATTGATGCCCAGCCAAAAGGATTGAGTCATATTTTTGAATTATTGATGAATTTTATCCGGGAAGATATAGTGAATCCCAACATTGGTGTCATCCATGGCAAAATGTGGACTCCCCTAATCACCACCTATTTTATTTTTATACTCATCTGTAATTTTCTGGGAATGATACCATTTTTTAACCTGATTCCCGGGGGGAGCTCAACCGTTACCGGAAATTTTAATACAACAGCTGGATTAGCATGCATCACCTTTTTTGCTATAATAATTGCCGGAACAATGAAGCATGGATTTCTGGGATATTGGAAAAATATGATTCCCGGCAACGTACCTGCTCCCGTTCTGTTAATTTTAATTCCCATTGAAATATTAGGAATGTTTGTAAGACCATTTGCTCTCACTATGAGATTGGGGGCGAATATGACAGCAGGGCATATTGGGATGCTGGCAATTTTTGCCCTACCTATTATTCTCTCATCCGCAGCCGTTGGGATTGTCTCTATTTTATTAAATACAGGTATTTATTTTTTAGAAATGATAGTCAGTTTTGTTCAAGCGTATGTATTCACCTTGTTATCGGCAGTTTTCATTGGAATGGCAATACATACAGAACATTAAAATATAGAAGTATGAATATAATAAATAAAAAAAAGGAGAATCATAAAATGTTAAGAATAAGAGCCATTGTATTAGGTATGTTGACAGTTGCTACTTCCATGGCAGCTGAAGGCGGTTTGCTTGGAGCAGGTATCGGTGCAGGGATTGTAGTGTTAGGAGCAGGATTGGGGATTGGTCTGCTGGCGTTTGCAGGAGCTAATGCCACAGCACGTCAGCCTGAAGCCGCAGCAGATATACGCGCAACCATTAATCTTCCGCTCTTCCTTCTGGAAGGCGTTGCAATTATTGCACTCGTTGTCTGCATCTTAGCTGTAGTACTCTAAAAAAGGAAAGATAATAATGATATTGAGCAGACTTATAATTTCTGCTGTGAGTATCTGTGGATTTCTTTTTGCTACCGAGGGATCTGGTCATGGTGATCCAGTTCATGAAGGTGGCTGGATGGAGAAATGGTTAAGTTTTGACCCAGGCTTATTCATGTGGACGATTGTCACCTTTTTCATTGTTCTGGCAATTTTAAAATGGAAGGCATGGGGTCCGCTCATCGAGGCGCTGGATAAACGTGAAGAAGACATCCGGAATGCCCTTTTATCCGCTGAAAAAGCCAGGGAAGAAGCAGATAAAGTAGCAGGGGAATATGAGGAAATGATCCGGAAAGCACAATCCGAAGCACAGAAGATTGTTACTGAAAGTAAGGCTGCAGGTGAAAGAGTAAGAGCAGAAATAAAAGTAACTGCGGAAAAAGAAGCTGGTGATATACTTGAAAAAGCAAAAAAACAGATTCAATCTGAAAAGGCAAATGCTATTCAGGAGATCCGGTCTACTGTAGTAGAGTTTTCACTTCAAGCGGCCTCTAAAGTTATTGAAAAAAATCTGGACTCTGAAGATAATCGCAGGCTTATCAAAGAAACTATAGATGGAATTGGGAAAGCCTGATGAAAAAAAATCGAGAAGTGAACAAATATGCCGGAGCAGTATTTGCAGTTGCTGAGAAGTCTGGACAATTGTCTGAAGTGTCGCTGCATCTCAATACATTGTTAATGATGTATAAAACTTCTCCGGAATTGCGTTTATTTTTACAAAGTAGACGAATTTCATTGGAGAATAAATCCAAAATACTACAAGCGGTTTTGAAAGATGTTCTTTCGGAATTTGGATTTGAACTAATATTTCAATTGCTGAATGACGGGCGAGTTCAATTACTTGAAGAAATAATCAAAAGAGTTCAATTTTTAATTGATTCTAAAAGTGGGGCTATGAAAATAACCGTTTCCACCACAGCCCCTCTTAATGATAATGAACTGGATGACCTTGTATCTAGAATTGAGAAAAAACTTGAAAAGAAGATAGAAATGGAAACCATTGTGGATCCAGATATTTTGGGTGGTGTTAAATTTAGAATTGGAAACACCATAATAGATGGATCTATCGCTACCCGGTTACAGAAATTGGGTGCCACCCTCTATCAATAGTAAATACTAATTGGAGATTTTATGGAAATCAAAACTGAAGAAATAACATCCTTGCTGAAGCAGCAACTTCAGAAATATCAGGTTGAATTGGATGTTTCAGAAGTAGGTGAAGTACTCATGGTGGGTGACGGTGTTGCCCGGGTCAGTGGCTTGGAAAATGTCATGAGTTCCGAACTTGTGGAACTCCCCAATGGGGTTTTCGGTATGGCATTAAACTTGGAAGAAGACAATGTTGGATTGGTATTATTTGGCGAAAGCCGTCTGGTAAAAGAAGGCGATTTGGCAAAACGGACAGGCCGGGTTGTTGAAGTACCGGTTGGTCCTGAAATGCTGGGCAGGGTAGTAAATCCCTTGGGGCAGCCCATTGATGGGAAAGGACCTATTAATGCCAAAGAGTCTTTACCAGTTGAACGGAAAGCCCTGGGTGTGATGGCGCGGCAGCCGGTGAAGGAGCCCCTGCAAACAGGAATTAAGGCAATTGACAGTATGATTCCTATCGGACGGGGCCAGCGGGAACTTATTATTGGCGACCGTCAAACCGGTAAAACAGCCATTGCTGTAGATGCCATAATTAATCAGAAATATACGCACGATACTGATTCGCCTGTATATTGCATCTACGTTGCTATTGGACAGAAAGCCTCAACAGTAGCAAGTATAGTTTCTGAGCTGGAAGCCAACGGCGCTATGGAATATACAACAGTAGTGACATCCAATGCTTCAGAAGCAGCCCCCTTACAGTTTATTGCTCCCTATGCCGGCTGTGCAATGGGTGAATATTTCAGGGATAACGGCAAACATGCGCTTATTATTTATGATGATTTATCAAAACAAGCGGTGGCTTATAGGCAGATGTCATTGGTATTGCGCCGACCACCTGGGCGGGAAGCATTCCCCGGTGATGTGTTCTACCTGCACAGCCGTTTACTGGAACGGGCATCCAAGCTTTCGGATGCATTAGGTGGTGGATCGCTCACAGCTCTTCCTATTATTGAAACACAGGAAGGCGACGTGGCAGCCTATATCCCTACCAATGTAATTTCAATTACTGATGGTCAGATTTATCTGGAAAATAGTCTGTTTAATTCCGGTATCCGACCAGCTATTGATGTGGGGTTGTCTGTATCCCGTGTGGGTGGGAATGCACAAATCAAGGCTATGAAAAAAGTTGCAGGAACACTGAGACTTGATTTAGCACAATTCCGTGAACTGGAAGCCTTTGCCAAATTTGGGTCAGATTTGGATAAAGCAACCCTGGCTCAGTTAACCCGCGGTGAGCGAATGGTAGAAATCTTGAAACAGAATCAGTATGTGCCTATGGATGTTGAACATCAGATTGCCATTATTTATGCCGGCAGCCAGGGCATTCTGGATGATATTCCAAATGAAAAGATAGGTGAATTTGAAAAGGGATTGATGGATCACCTGGATGCCAATCATGAGGAAATACTCAAAACAATCAGCAGTAGCGGTGAAATATCAGATAAAACCGGTAAAGAATTGAAAAAGGCAATTGAAGATTTCAAAAAAGGATTCTTAGTATAATCTATGGCAAATCTTAAGGATATCCGTGACCGGATAAAGTCGGTTAAATCTATCCAGCAGGTGACCAATGCCATGAAAATGGTAGCGGCTGCCAAAATGCGCCGGGCTCAGGAAAATATGGAAAAGGCACGGCCTTATTCCAGCCGTCTGGCAGAAATGCTGGAGTCTCTCATACCGGAAATAGATCGGAGCCTCATGCCTGAGTTGAATATCCGCCCCGTAGAGCGTACATTGTTCGTGGTTATCACTGCGGACAGGGGCATGGCTGGTGCATTTAACCACAATGTACTCAGAAAAGCCCATCATGCAATTGATGCAGTGGGGAAAGATAATTCAGATATCCTCTGCGTGGGTAAAAAAGCCTGTGGGTATTTCAAAAACCGCAGCTACCCAATCGCCCTGGAATTTATGGACTTTTGGAATGATTTAGGCTACGAACACGCCATGAATTTAGGGCTTGAAATTGTATCAAGGTTTGTCAAAGGTGAAGTGGATCAGGTACAGGTGATTTACAATCGTTTCATAAATGTAGCCCGTCAGGAAATTAAGAATGATACCTTCTTGCCCATGAGTTATAACCCAGAGAAAAAAGAAGAGTCATATATACCTGATCGGCTTTTTGAACCATCAAAGGAAGCAGTGGTGAAATCTATCATTCCCCGCTACCTGAATACCCAAATGTGGCAATATTTGCTGGAATCAAATGCATCGGAACAGGCAGCACGGATGGTAGCCATGGAAAATGCAACTTCTAATGCTAGAGATATGATCAAAGATCTAACATTACAATTTAATAAAGCGCGCCAGACTGCAATTACCACTGAAATGCTGGAAATTGTGAGTGGTGCTGAAGCACTCAGTTAATAGAGGAAATATAGATGTCTGAAATTGGAAAAGTAACACAAATTATGGGCGCAGTTGTTGATGTTGTCTTTGAGGACGGCCAACTACCGGAAATTTTGAATGCTCTTGAAATTAATCGCAATGGTGAAGGCAAACTTGTTTTAGAAGTTGCCCAGCATCTGGGCGATAGTATTGTGCGGACCATAGCAATGGATACAACGGACGGGGTCACCCGGGGACAAAAAGTCACCGATACCGGTAACCCAATTATGGTTCCTGTGGGGCCGGAAACATTGGGACGGCTGTTTGATGTTCTGGGGAATACAATTGATGAAAAGGGCGCTTTTTCATCAAAATCAAAACTTCCCATTCACCGGGCCCCTCCGCTTCATAAAGACCTTACAACTTCCCGGGAAGTACTGGTAACAGGGATCAAGGTAGTTGACCTTATGGAACCTTATACCCGGGGTGGAAAAACAGGGCTCTTTGGCGGTGCCGGTGTAGGTAAGACAATACTCATTCAGGAACTTATCCGTAATATTGCCACCGAGCACGGCGGTTACTCTGTATTTGCCGGAGTGGGAGAACGTACCCGTGAAGGAAATGACCTCTATAATGAAATGACAGAATCCGGTGTGATTGAGAAGACCACTATGGTATTCGGCCAGATGAATGAACCACCGGGAGCACGACTGAGAGTAGCGCTTTCTGGACTGACAATGGCTGAGTATTTCCGTGATGAAGAAGGCCGGGATGTGCTGCTGTTTATTGATAATATCTTTCGTTTTACACAGGCTGGCTCTGAAGTATCAGCACTGCTGGGAAGGATGCCTTCAGCAGTTGGATATCAACCAACTCTTTCTACGGAAATGGGTGAACTCCAAGAGCGGATTACTTCAACCAATAAGGGATCTATTACTTCTATCCAGGCAGTTTATGTACCAGCTGATGATCTTACCGATCCAGCACCGGCTACAGCATTTGCTCATCTGGATGCCACATCAGTTTTGGAAAGAAAGATTGCAGAGCTTGGCATCTACCCGGCTGTTGACCCACTACTTTCTACCTCGCGAATAATGGATCCTCGGGTGATTGGAGACAGACATTATAATGTAGCAAGGGATGTTCAGGGTGTGCTGCAGAAATACAAAGACCTGCAGGATATAATTGCAATTCTGGGTATGGATGAACTTTCTGATGAAGACAAGTTAACGGTGGGAAGAGCTCGGAAAATGCAGAAATTTATGTCACAGCCATTTTTTGTTGCGGAACAATTTACAGGTGTAGAAGGTCGTTATGTTTCTCTGGAAGATACCGTTTCAGGATTTGAAGCCATTCTAAATGGTGATGGAGACGATTATCCTGAAAATGCATTTTCGTATGTAGGAACGTTTGATGAAGTAGGTGATAAAGCAAAGAAAATGTCAGAGGCATAAAATTGGCTACTACTTTTCAACTTGAAATAATTACGCCAACCCAAATCTTTACAGAGGGTCAGGTAAGTTATGTAAGGGCGGAATCACCAGATGGTCTATTCGGGATTATGGCACACCATACCGCTGCCACAGTTGCCCTTGGAATTGGTGAAGTAAAGATTGTAAAAGATGGGAAAGAATATTTTTATGCAACTAATGGCGGCTTTGCAGATATTCAATCTGAGAGCGTATTACTTCTTTTGGAAACAGCCGAATTGGTTTCAGATATTGATGTTGATCGTGCTGAGGCAGCCAAGAAAAGAGCACAGGATCGGCTTAAGGATAAAAAAATGGATAAAGCCCGTTCCCGGACTGCAATTGCAAAAGCTGAAAATCGTCTTAGAGTTTCCGGTAGGTAAATAATACCATTTATTTATACCGAATTAATTGAGAAACTCAGGATTAATATCCTGTGAAATATTTTTCAAAAGAATTTGGAACCTTCCAACTAATCTTCACGTATATAAACAAATCAAGTAAAAAAGGAGATCTATGAACAAACTAATTATCATACCAATTACATTATTAATTATAGTTGGCTGCGCAAAAAAACAAGCATTAATAACGCCGGAAAAACTTTTAGAAGAAACTGAATTTGTAAGTGTTGACCCTGTTACCGAAAATATTAAAGTTGAAAATATTGCTGTAACTCCGGTTGTGGATACTGTTATTGAACCAGAACCTTCGGTGGAAGAACTCCCAGAAATTATAGAGGTAAGTGAACCTCAGACTTCCATCCAGAGAGAGTTTGATTATGACCAGTTATTCCCTGATAGTATTTGGACAGAGTACATGACCAAGCGGGGAGATTACCTATCACTCATTGCCTATAAGGAGTACGATAATGCAAATGAGTGGCGACGTATTTATCAGTGGAATAGAGAACATTGGGAAGAGAAGGGTATTGGTCCGGACAGAGATAATCCCAATTTTATTTATCCTTATCGGGAACTGGATTTAAAGAAGCCTGCTGAAAATGCCATTGAATGGGCATATGACAGTTATAATCATGTGGTAGAAAATGGCGAAACATTATGGACAATTGCCCAAAAAGAATATGGGGATGAACTGGCATGGGTGGTTTTGTTTTGGGATAATGAAGATTTATTAAATAGTCGGGATGGGAAACTCATTCCCGGTATGCAATTGAAGATCCGCTCTGAGCTTTGGCCTGAAGTGGAATAACTTCCTCCTCCAATAATAGAAAAAAGGTAGCCACTGGGGCTACCTTTTTTTTACTACAATATTTTTCGATTCAGGAAACAAACATCTCAAATGCTTTGGGAATTACATTTACCTGAATGGGTGTGGAGCCCATAATTTCCCCATCAATATTTAATATTTCATCAGTTTCTGGTATAAGTGAAAACTGGGAGGTTTGGTAGTATTCTAACTCCGGTTCATTGATATGGCTACCGTCAAACAATTTGGGTAATACCTGTAGCAGTCGGGTTCGACTTACACCAGAACGTATGACAATCAAGTCAATTAGTCCATCATCAAGCCGTGCTTTAGGTGCCATTTTCATTCCCTTACCTACATGAATGGAATTACAGGCAATAATAAAAATGAATTCATCTTCAATTTTTTTATCATCCATGATGAGCGTAGCTGGTCTACTTTTATGGCGAAGAACTGCTACCACACTAAGGATGGTATATCGATTGGTTCCCAGCCAACGAAAATGCTCTGCTTGATTTCCTACATCAGTAACTAATCCCCAGCCAATCATATTATTTGAATATTTGATTATATGATTCACTTCAACTTTAGCAGTATCTAATGATCGAGTTTTCCCATTAATAATTGCCTTTGCTGCTTTCAAGGGGTCGGTGAGGTTTAAATCATGCATATACGAGTTTCCAGAACCACCTGGAATGATTCCGATAGGAATTTTATGACCATCATGACGAGAAAGCATACCATTAATAATTTCATGAAGCGTACCATCCCCGCCTATACCAATAAATCCGTCATATTCTGTGATGTTTAATTGATTAGCAAGCTCTTTTGCATGACCAGCAAATGTGGTTTCAATAATAAAAAGCTCAGCTCCCGCCGCATCAAAAAGTGGTTTCATCTTTTTAAGTAAAAGAGGTCCCTGCTTGGTACCCCCATGGGGATTAACCGTCAAGATAAATTTCATAATTAGAAATGTTTTATTTAATTAATCTCAGATTAAGTGGATACCTGTAGTATTTTTCATCATTTGCTTTGATTCCAGCAATAATAGTAATTATTACATTAAATATTACTAATCCAATTAAAATAGGGATGCCGATTAATAATATTATTAATATAAGTGATCCTATCAAATAAATTGTCATGCTGATCTGAAAATTCAGCACTTCTTTTGCTTGATCTTCTACAAAAGACATCTCCTCCTTTTTGATGAGCCATATGATCAGAGGCGCCAGAATATTTCCAAAAGGAAAAATAAACATACAAAGTGCACTGAAATGACTTAGCATTGCCCAGGTTCGCTCATCTTTCGAGGGGGTAGTTTCAATTGCTGGTGTTGATTCTTCTGACATGATTATCTCCAGTTTATTTAATTATAATTTACTAATACCTTTGTTTGAATTCCTTCAATTTCATTACCATAGTCCCAATATTTGTTTTCATTTCAATTTTAACCGGTAGTTTATTATCGTCATTTGAAAGCCAGACCCGCAATTCGCCATTATTTTTCAACAGCGGTTTTCCATCAGGGGAAAAAGGTTCCACTTTTAGGCAGTCAAAATTTCCAGCAGGCACTTTAATTTTTTCAATGCCTGTTATCTTTACCCATACTTCTCTCACCTTTTTCTCACCGGCAGATAAAAATTGAAATGAATCCTCCAATGATAATTCCTGACTCCTTAGAAAATAAATAAAGGCAATAGGGTCATACACTGGTTCTGTGATGGTGAAATATTTTTTATTCCAAATAAGGAGGCTATCTCCAATTGTGTGTATTGAGTGATTACGGTGATATTTCCCTTCATGGATTGATTTTACAGCTTTTAAGAGCGAAAAATCCATAATATTCAGCCAGGAAAGTGTTTCATCTCGGACTGTATAAAAAGCATCCAGGAAGGAATTTGTTTTTACGGATGTTGCAAGTAGGAAGGCAGGCTTTCCATTTAGAGAATCTAATGTTAGTGAAAGTATTGCATTTCCAGCTGGGAATAATCTAAATCCCGCTGAATATTTTAATTCTTCCCCCACAAAGTTGGGAGGATTTCCCCAAATGGAGGTGGTTAATAGAATGAGTAAATAAACCTTTTGTTTAATCATGGGTAAATATCGCTTCAATAATGGCATCCGAAGCCAGTTTTTGTTCAGTAAGGAAATCCACCATTTTTTTACTGATTATTTTTAATTTTGATGTATTATCCAGAAGGATTAAAAATTGAACAAAATCATCAGAGTTGTTAATTACGGCAGCCAGTTTATTTTTCACCAAAGAAACTGCCATATCCACAATCTGATAATTAGGACCAAAACTTACCATATTTTTATAAACAGCGGGTTCAATAATGGAATGAACTCCCGCCCCAAATCCTGCTCCCACATACGCCGCATCCGAATACCTGTAAAGATTCGCCAGGAGGCCTATCTTATTAATAATTATTACGCGGGAATTTTGTAGTTTTTCTTTTTCAGAATAATATGCCCAGGGGAATCCAATCTCAGCTAATTTATTTTCAATTATAAGTAATTCTGATTTATTAATTTCATGGGGGACAATAATTAAGCGGTGGTCTTTATCCACAAGAGATTGGTTGCCCTCAGAATAGAATTTTGCAAATCCATCAAAAATTACGGGATAATCTGATGGAATAATACTACCTAAAATGAGGGTGCGTGATGAAGCAAAACATTCTGGGAGTAAGGGGTTTTTATTTTCAGCTTTTTGTTCAATTATCCCGTCTAATCGGCTGTCACCCGTCACCTGTATTTTTTCAGATGGAACCAAATTCAGCAGATTGTTCTTCAATCGTTCAGACCCCGTGAGTATGAGGTTGAATTGACTGAATACTTGTTTAAGACATTTCCCAATGAGCCAGGAATTATAATGTTTATCTCGGTATAGATTGGCATTGACCAGAACAGTATTTATCCCTAATTTCTGAGCGATGAAAAGGTGTGTTGGCCAAATATCATTGCGGGTTATGATATAATATTGAATGTCAAACTTCCGTAAAAACATTTTTGCAGACCAGGGGAAGTCAAAGGGATGATAGCATACTGCATCTGCAAAAGTGGTATCTTTTTCAATGGTGAAAATTGTGGGTGAGAAGAAAGTTAACAGAATAAAATATCTAGACCGATTTACTTTTTTCAAAATGGGTTTTAATTGCTCAAATTCACCTGTAGATGCAGCATGAAAAAGTACAACCTGTTTCCCTTCTCCATTCTTTTTTCTTCTTTCTCCCGCCAGAAGCCAAGTAGATTTTTGATTCAACCAATGATGCCGTAATTTTGGATTAAAGATGGCAAAAAGGGGAAGGAGAATCCACAGTATCGGTGAAAGCAGCCAATAAAGGGAAAGGAAAAACACCAGTTTTATTGAGCGTTCAGGATGATATCTGCAAATTCACGAAAGGCACCATTACCTCCATGGCGGGTTGTTATATAATCGGGAGTAAACTGATCTTGAATGGGACTATTCCCAGCGAGAGCCGAAAAGCCCACTGCTTTCAGAACTTCTAAATCATTTATATCGTCACCAATGTAGGCAACTTCATCCATGGAGATTTCATATTTCTTGCTTAAATAAGTAAGCCGTTTCAGCTTTTCGTGCTCATCTACATAGACTTCATCTATGTTCAACTTTTCAGCTCGTGCAATGACAATATCCGAATTTTCACCGGTGAGAATAGCAACAATTATCCCCCTTTTTTTCAGCATAGCAGTTGCCATACCATCATAAGTGGAGAAGGCTTTCATCCATTCGCCTTCAGGTGTAACATACATGCGGGCATCCGTCCAAACACCATCGATATCTGTGCCAATTAATTTTATCTTTTTTGCTTTTGCGGTTAAATCTACCATTGAATATCCTCTTCCATTATCACCTGATCTGCGGGGATATCTATTTTGCTTATTTTACCTAGGAGTTCATTCAGGCGCATGGGAGAAATACCTGTCCCAGGACCTTTAGTAGTGAGCATATTAGCTGTAATAGAATCACCCGAGCTAATGTTCACAGCCGATACAATACTCTTGGCTAATTTTCTAAATACGGGAGCTTCTGATTCCTGTATTTTCTTTTCAGTATTGCCCATTGATTCTTCAATATGGCGTATATCCCGTACCATTTTTGCAAATCCCTGAGGCTCTAAAGAGGCAGCATGATCTCCCCCCTTCATGGTTCGATCTAAAGTAAAATGGCGCTCAATAATTTTAGCGCCCAAAGCCACTGCAGCAGGCGGGATGGCAATGCCCTGTTCATGTCCTGAATAACCAATAACAGTATCCGGAAATTCTTTCATATAGGTCTGCAAAACATTCAAATGCACCTCCGAAAACGCAGAGGGGTAGGTAGATGTGCATTGTAAAATGGCAATTTGATTATTTATGGGATTCACCTGAGAAAAAGCAGCATGTACCATTTTCATATCTGCCATTCCCGTTGAAAGTATCATGGGCTTATTTTTTTTGGCAGTATGGATAAGCAATGGGAAATTAGTCAGATCAGCTGAAGCCATTTTGAAAAAGGGAATACCAATTTCATCTAAAAAGTCAATGCTTTCCTCATCCCATCCTGAGGCACAAAAAATAATATCTAACTTTTGACAAAAGATATTTAATTCACGGTAATCTGCCTCAGAAAGTTCCAAAGCTTTTTTATGTTCTCCGTAGGTTTTGCCGAAGCTATTGCGGTTATCGTATGCCATATCCAATCCGGCTTTTGTAAGAATTCGGGTGAGGCTCCGTTTCTGAAATTTAACCGCATCGGCGTCGCACTCCTTCGCTTTTTGAATAAGATCTTGTGCAATATTCACATCACCCTGATGGTTGATACCTATTTCTGCAATGATGAAAGCGGGATGTCCGTCTCCTACATTTTTATTTCCCAGTTGTAATGTATTCATATTAAAATTGGATTTGGTTATAGGGTGAGTAGTAAAATTACTTCTTTTTATAGGAGAATTTCAGGGAAAAAATAGATGGAAAAATAGAATGCTGGTGACTGGGGATTGGGTTCTAGGAACTAGGCTCTTTATGATAGAAATTTGAAGTTTGTAGTGGGGAATATGTTAATTAGTATTTGTTATTTGATATTCATAGCCCTATTTGTATTTAGTTGGCACGCTTGCTTACTCCTTCCTCCTGTTTAAAATCTTAAATCTTCCTTCTTCCTTCTTCCTTCTTTAAGATAATTCCCGTTTCAACAGCAAGAATTCGAGGGAGATGTACGGCAATTTGTCTCCAGCTATTGCCTTCATTGTCACTCATCCAGAGAGAACCGGATGTTGTACCAAAATATACTCCGGCACTATTCATGAAGTCAGTGGCAAGGCCTCTTCTTAAAACCGTAAACCATGCATTCCGCATGGGAAGTCCAATATCTTGCCGAAACCAGGTATCTCCTCCATCCTGCGAGCAGTAAAGTGCTGGTTGCCCCTCAGGGCTCACCCGGGACCAGGCTTCGTTTCCATCAATAGGGAATACCCAAATGGTGTTGGGATCAGCAGGATGTACAGCTATGGGGAAGCCGATATCTCCAATATCTGCAGGCATATTATCTCCAATTCGCACCCATTTTTTATTGGGACGGTCAATACGATAAATGCCACAGTGATTTTGCTGAAATAATCTTTCTGGTTTAAAGGGATGAAAAGCCAGCGCATGAGGATCATGACCATATTCGGGCGATCCTTTTAAATAATCTACTTTCAGACCATTATTCATTGGTTCCCAGGTTTTCCCCTGATCAGCAGTCTCAAAAATACCACCGTACGACATCCCTATATACATATGATCCTTATCCATAGAATCAATTAAAATGGAATGTAGTTTTGGTACTTTCGGGTATCCCTCAGGACTATTGGCTGTCCATTTTGCCCAATTGGAATTACTGTTGAATCCTTCAACAGAGCCCCAGGTATCACCCCCATCTTCTGATCTGAATAAGCCCTGAGGAGATGTACCTGCATACCATACCCTGCCTTCACTATCATGCCCGGGAGTCAGATAATAGATATGATCTACTTTCCGTTTATGTTTGTCTTGTGGAAATACTGGAGGTTTTGTAGCAGGATTCCAAGTCTTACCAAAATCTTTTGACCAATAAATGGTTACTCCGGATTGGCGGGATTGGACCGATGCCAGAAGGGTTTTATTATCTCGAGGGTCTAAAACCAAATGATGCACAACCGAACCCAGAAAATGAGGACCATTTACATCCCAATGACGCCTGTCGCTATCAGAGTAATACAGAAAGGCACCTTTCTCAGTGGCAACAAGTAGTATCAGTTCAGATATTTCATCCCGTACAAAGACTATTGCTTGTTTTTCTTCCGCCATTACCATGGATTTTCTCCGAAATTAATCTGTGAATATAAAAACATCCTTATGGATGGAAAAAGAGATATGGAAAGGAAAATATATTTTTGGAATTGGGAATTTGGAATGCGGAGGTTCCCATCTACAGACCATTAATTACTATTGTTCTGCAATTTAGATGGATGATGGGCAGGCAGTCTTATATTTTCAGCATCCAGCCCTCCCCCGACTTTGTTTCACTAGGCCAGGCAGGCAGCACCAAGTTTGTATCACCCCAGCGTCCGCCTGTAATACTCAAAAGGAGTTTTCAGTCCGTACCAGTAGGGGAAGACTTTTACAATTTCGGTATTGCCGGGAAAACTTTTGGATATGCCCTGCTCCACATGACCTGTGATAAAATTATATTTCTGTTTTTTTGCCCAGTTGACATAAATTCGTTTAAGGGTTTTACCATATCCACCTTTGCCGCGGAACTTACTATTGACAACAAATGCGTAGGTATAAAGGGTATTTTTCTTACCTAAATTAACATCGAAATGAGACCAGCTTTCCTGTTTAAAATATTCCAGTGGAACACCAATAATATAACCGATAATTTCACCCTTCAATCGTGCAAGAAAAGGTAAAGTTTCTGAATTAAAATATTTAGGTATATTGGTTTTGGTGAGAAGTGCCTGAGAGCCAAACCTATCTGCCATGCATTGGGAAATATCGATAAGTCCCGGAATATCGTCTTTTCCGACTTTTTTTACCAGTTCAATACGGAAGTTGAAGGCGCTGGCAGCAATCACCTTAACCTCCGATTTTTCATCCATTTTAAGTAAAAGTTGTTCCATTGGGGGGGAAGTAATTTAGATGGTGGAATGATTTAATACAAACTGCAAATTCATAGTTATCAGCATTTTTTATTCATGGGAAAACACCTTTATATTTAATGCTGTGGCAATACCCTTTAATCAACGATTAGAAACCGTCTGCAGAGAGAAAAATAACTCACTCTGCATTGGACTGGACATTGATCCGGACAAATTTCCATCTGGAGCGGATACTTCACTTTCAGGCATGGAATCGTTTGGAAAGGATGTTATTGATGGTAGCATAGATTTTTGTCCGGTGTATAAACCAAATTTTGCATTTTTTGAACGATTCGGCTCTCAAGGTTTTTCATTACTGGAAAGATTGGTGGATCATATAAACGGAAGAGCAATTGTCATTGCCGATGCAAAACGGGGCGATATTGGAAATACTTCCCGTCAATATGCCACAGCAATTTTGGATGGGATGGGATGCGATGCTATAACCATTTCTCCTTATATGGGCAGGGATGCCATAAAACCATTTATTGAAAATCCTGAAAAGGGAGTTTTTGTTTTGGCAGTAACCTCTAACCAAAGTGCCAGCGAAATTCAGGAGCATGGAAATCAATCAAGCCCTCTTTTCAAGAAAGTGATTCAAATTTCAATGGAATTAAATACCTATAACAATATTGGATTGGTAGTTGGTGCAACCAAAACGGATGTAATGGAAGAGGTCCGGGAATTATCAAATGGACTGCCCTGGCTTATTCCCGGTGTGGGAACCCAAGGGGGGGGCTTGGAGACCGCATTGAGAATATCACATAATAATGGGATAGGCATTATCAATGTTTCACGGGGAATTTTGTATGCCGGCGATGGCAGCATCAATGATGTTATTCAATCTGCAAAAAATTATACTGAAAAAATACGGAGTATTGTATGGAATCCCGTGAACTGTTAAAATTGCTTCAAGAAACTGGAGCCATGTTGGAGGGGCATTTTTTGCTAACATCCGGCAGGCATAGTAATATGTATATTGAAAAATTTCGTGTTTTAGAAAATCCCCGCGCATTGGATGAAGTGTGTAAGGCAATGTCAGAAATCGTACAAAATCAAAATGTAGATTTGGTGTTAGGTGCTGCAATTGGAGGAATTCTTATTGCTGGAGGAGTTGGTAGGCATTTGGCTGTAAAACATATTTTCTCAGAGCGGGTGGATGGCAAAATGGAACTTCGACGTGGGTTTTTCATTACAAAAGGACAGAGGATAATCATCGTGGAGGATATTATTACTACAGGCGGGTCGGTTTTTGAACTGATTCAACTGGCTAAGGTCTATGAAGCAGAAATTGCTCATGTGGTAAATTTAGTGGATCGCAGTTCAGGGGACGTCAATTTTGAAGTCCCTACCACAGCTCTTCTCACTATTCCATCGGAAAGCTGGGAACCGGAAGATTGTCCACTATGTCAACAAGGGGAGGACATTACCCAAAGAGGGCGAACAGGCAAACAAATGGAGATGGTATGAAAAAAATATTACTATTTATTATTGCGGGATTTTTAATGGGTGAAGGGAATTCTGACTCCTTAAAAGTGGATAGCGAAAAACCGAAAATTCCTCAAGCATTTGACTTATCCAAGGGATTTAATATTCCTGGTCTAATTCCAAAGTATCTTACTTCAGGAAAAAAAACGTATTTATTTCCTCATGAGATTGAAATCATTAAAGAAGCTGCAAAAAACTTTATTCCGGAACCTGTAACTGATGATGATATTGTCATTATGGAAACCAGTCGTGGAACTATGAAACTCAAACTTTTCCCTGATGTTGCCCCGAATCACTGTAAGAATTTCAAAAAACTCGCAAATAGTGGTTTTTATGATAAAACAAAATTCCACAGAATAATGCCTGGATTTATGATACAGGGGGGTGACATTAATTCTCGAGATAATGATGGGAAAAATGATGGCCACGGTGGACCTGGATGGACGGTGGATGCAGAGTTTAATGATATTTCCCATAAACGGGGAATTTTGTCCATGGCTCGATCTGCAGACCCGAATTCGGCTGGGAGTCAATTTTTTATCTGCGTAGCAGATGCCCCTCATCTTGATGGTCAATATACCGTATTTGGGGAAGTAATTGATAAAGTGCATATAGTGGATCATATTGTCAATACACCAACGGAGTATAGTCAGGCTGTCATGATGAGCAAAGAAAGTATTCCTGATGGAGAAGACCCCGATGATTGGATCACCTTAAAAGATCCCAAAACGAAAAAGAAATTATATTCAAAAATTCCAAAAAATATGAGGAAAACCGATTATGAATATGATATGAGAAATAAAATTAAATCTGATAAACCAGCAATTCCGGTTTTTATTGAAAAAGTGCGAGTGGTAAAAAATACATTGGAAAATAACGAAACAGAAACAGATACAAAATAATGGCTTCAAAAAAAATTAAAATTGGATTAGTTCTGGGAGGTGGAGGTGCTCGAGGACTTGGGCATATTGGAGTTTTAAAGGCGCTTAAAATACATTCAATTCCCATCCACATGGTAGCAGGGACATCCATCGGGGCTGTCATAGGAGCCATGTATGCTGCCACCTTAGACCCCCATTGGATAGAGAATAAATTTAAAGAATTTATTGAAAGTGAAGCCTATAAAAAAATTGGATTGCATCGCCTGGTTCCCACCAGCCAGCCCAATATTTCAATTTTTCAAATGGCTGCTACCTATATGAAAAACCAAATCATTATTAATTTAGCAAACGAAAGATTGGGGATTCTCAAACAGGAACGATTATCAGAAATTATAGATTTTTTGCTCCCTGTAAAAACTTTTGAGGAATTGAAAATTCCGTTTTCCTGCCTGGCAGTAGATTTAAACTCAGGTGAGGATGTTGTATTCAATTCTGGTAATTTGGTTGAAGCTATTGTGGCGTCATCTGCAATACCTGGGTATATTCCTCCTATAGAAAAAGATGGTATGCTCCTCACAGATGGTGCGGTATCCTGCCCGGTTCCGGTGGAAACAGTACGGAAAATGGGAGCAGATTTTCGTATTAGCGTGGATGTAGGACTCAACCATTTTGAACCCCTGGAAAACCCCAATTTATTACAGGTACTTGGACGGGCAGAACAAATTACATCCACTCGTCTTGGTGAAGTTAAATCAGAGAAGGCAGATATTACTATTCGACCTGACACTATGAATGTATTTTGGGCAGAGTTTGATAAAATTGATCAATTAATTAAATTGGGTGCCGAGGAAACCGAAAAACAATTTTGGAAAATTAAGGATAATTTAAAAAAGAAGAAAAGTATTCATCATAAAGTCATTCAATTTTTAGAGTTTATTTCAGGAAAAGAAAAGGATCAGGCTGCATGAAAATATTTAGTAAAATAATTTTACTAATTTCCATTATAGGGACATTTATCATTGGGCAGAACGATATTGATAATACTGTTAAATACAGCCTGAATTTAGATAGAGATGAGGTTCACAGCGGGGAAGTAGTAACACTTTCAGCAAAGCTGAAAATCGCGAAAAAATTCTATATGTATTCAACACATCCAGAGAAGAGTTTGAGTCCTACTTATATTGAATGGGAGGACAGCAGTTATTTCAGTGAAGTAGGAATTTTACAAGAACCATCCTCAAAAATCAAATACGACCCCAATTTTAAAATGGATATTGGCTATCATACTTCTCAGGTACAGTTTAAACAAGATTTAAAGATTAGTAATGAGATTAAACCCGGTGCCTACACAATAAAAGGAACCTTTGTTTTTCAAGTTTGTGACCCAACGAAATGTATTCCCCATTGGGATGATTTTGCCATAAATCTAACAGTATTAGAAGGGGATGCTGTTGCAAAATATATTACCCCTGTTCAATCTAAATTTGAAAATATTGCAGAAAAAGCAGAGGCTAAGTCTGGAACAACCAGCGAGCTGGATTCAATAATAGAAGAAGGGTTATTCTCATTTATATTATTTGCTTTAAGTATGGGATTCTTAGCATTGCTGACGCCATGTGTGTTTCCCATGATTCCTATTACAGTATCCTTTTTTACAAAAGCAGGTGAGAAGGAAAATTCCCATCCCTTATTTTCTGCTCTGGTTTATACCATTGGAATTATTGTTATTTTCACCAGTTTAGGGTTAATTCTGGCACTCACCCTGGGAGCTGCTGGTGCCAACCAGATGGCTTCAAATCCCTGGGTAAATATTTTCATTGCGGCATTATTTATCTATTTTGCCTTCAGCCTGTTTGGACATTATGAGATTCAAATGCCCTCAGCTTTCCGCCAATTCAGCAGCAGGCAGGAACAGAGAGGTGGTGTAATTGGCATTCTATTTATGGCACTTACCTTTACGCTCACATCGTTCACATGCACCGTGCAATTTGTGGGATTATTATTAGTAGCAGCAAGCCAGGGATCATTTTTCTGGCCTTTATTGGGAATGGTGGTTTTCTCAACCGCATTTGCCTTCCCATTCTTTTTCCTGGCCTTATTCCCTCAGTACCTTGCCAAGTTGCCAAAATCAGGTAGTTGGTTGAATTCAGTAAAGGTAACTATGGGATTTTTGGAATTAGGCGCTGCTATGAAATTTATCAGCAATACCGATCTCGTTTGGCAATGGGGGATATTTACGCAACAAGTGGTATTGGCTGTCTGGGTAATCATTTCCTTTATGATGGGATTATATCTACTGGGGAAAATTAAACTTCCTCATGATTCAGACCTCCCATTTATTGGCGTTCCACGTTTGGTGCTTAGCATAGTATTTATGAGTTTTGGAATATACTTGACCGGTGGTCTTTTTGGCCAACCCCTACACGGGCTCATTGATTCATATTTGCCGCCGGTTGTAGATGCCAGTCGTCAAAATATTGTGTTAGAATCTGGGGAGGGACACATGGTTTGGTTTGATAATCTGCCTGAGGCACTGGATATTGCAAAGACAGAGGAAAAACCAGTATTTATCGACTTTACGGGATATACCTGTACCAATTGCCGCTGGATGGAAACCAATGTTTTTAAAGAGCCAAAAGTTCAGAAATTGTTTAATGAATTTGTAATGCTTCGGCTTTATACAGATGGGGGAAATAATTATCGTGAAAACCAGAAAATGGAAATCTCCAGATTTGGAACAGCTGCCCTGCCATTCTATGTGGTGTTAAGCCCAAACGATGAAGAGATATCTCGTTTCCCGGGGATGAACACCGATGTAAATAAATTTATAGACTTTCTTGAAAAGTCACTTAATTAATTAAATTTGAAAGGTAATTCGATTGAAAAATAAAATGCTGAAATTAATAATAGTTGGAGTGTTGGGAACACTTGGAGTTTTTCTCCTGTTTTCTCAGGAGATTAAGTTTAGTTTATCCCAGAAGGAGGCTTTAAACAAAGTACTGGGAGATATAAATAAAGCACCTGATTTTACACTCACAGCAATGAATGACAGCATTTACACTCTCAGTAAATTAGAAGGGAAAGTTGTTCTTATTAATTTCTGGGCAACATGGTGCGGTCCCTGCAGGATGGAAATACCTGAATTTAATGAAATGCACAAAATTTATCATGAAAGGGGATTGGAAATACTGGGAATATCTGTATCAGATAACAAAAAGCAGCTTAAGAATTTTGCTAAATCATTCGCTGTTAACTATCCCCTACTTTACGGTGGTGCTCGGGAAATGAATAAAATTATGAAAGATTACGGTGGAGTATATGCGGTACCATCCTCATTTTTAGTAGGTAAAAATGGAAATATTGTTTGGTCATACCCAGGAGCAATTTTGAAAAATTATGACCCGCAAACATTTGCTACATTGTTATATGAAATTGAAAAAGAGCTGAAAAAAGGTGAAATTGAAAATCCTGTAGAGGAATAGTGCTTCGTATTGAAAGTTATTATCCCCATAATATTTCTTCTTTTATTGTCCTGTTCCAATCACCCTGAACCTGAGTGGATTTCTAATCAACCACATGCTGAAAACTACTGGTTTGGTGTAGGTAGTGTTGAAAAGCCCTTTTACGGAAGTGATATTCGTGAGGAAGCCCGCAGTAAGGCTCTATCAGAAATTGCCTCCCAGATTTCAGTTGATGTGTCAGGAACCTTTGAACAAGTGATTACTGAACACAATTTTGATTTAGATGAATTTGCAAAATCTGTGGTAAAAACACGGGTTGAAAATAATCTCCCCAATATAGAAATAGTGGATTCCTATGAGAGTAAAAACCGCTATTACTTATTGGCACGGCTTTCTCAAAAAATCTATTATGAAACCATTGAAAAAAAGAGACGGAATGCAGTAAAAACGGCCTTGGGATTATTGGAAAAAGCAGAGTCCGGGTTTACGGCTCAATCATTTACTGCATTGAGTGAAGCCATGGTGGAAATATCTCCGTATATGGATGTACCCATTAATGAAGAATATCCTCGGGGCTCGGGTAAATTTGTAAACCTGTACAGTTATATTAAATTACTGACTCACACCCTGGTAAATCGTATAAAGGTAGTTCCTGATGAAATTGTTACCGAAATTAAATTGGGCTTAACTCGCGATGTTCAATTAAGAGTGCACATTATTGATAATCAAAATAATACTCCCTTAGTAAATATCCCCATTTTTGGAAATGTACAAGGTAATGATATTGGGAGAATGGTTCTGTCCGATGGTGACGGATATTGTACATTCCCCCTTCCAGTTCTAAATGGAAAAACAGCTATTCAATATATGAATTATAAAGTTAAAATGGATGAGCTTTTGGGTGAATCAGCATTGTTTGGCAATTTACCTCATATTCAGGTACAATCCATGATTAAGGTAATACCACCAGATATTTTGGTTCAGATAAAGGAGTATAATTTAGGTGAAGAAACCGGCAATCCATATATAGCGCCGGTTATAATGGAGTTTTTCGCAAGCCATTTTTCAGCAAATTTTGTAGAATCGAATGATGCAGATTTTATTATTAAGGGTACAGTAAATACCCGATCTGTATCAGATAAACCTAACGATTATGGAATATACCAAACTTTTGCTGATGCCACCATTTCCATTTCAAAAGGTGGGACAGGAGAAAAATTAATTGAGAAGTCATTCAATAAAATTCAAGGCAGTGATTTTAACTCAAAAACTGAATCAGCAAATCAGGCTTTGAAGAAACTCTCGGAGAAAATAACGACTGAATTTTTACCGGAGTTATCTGAAATTCTACAGGGATTGTAATACAAGCTACCAGCTTGTTTGAAATGAGCAATTTTGTAAACCCAAAAAAACAACCAGGGATGGTTGTTCGATAATAAGAGAGGACGTCGGAGGTGTCCAATATTAATAGAATTAATGCAGGTTAAATGAGAACTCCAGCGGAGTTCAACCAAATGTTTAAATTATTAAGGAGAGCAGTTTTATGATGAAAGAATTTTACAAAATAATACCATTTATATTTTGCCTTGCTCTGGGCCAAGAGGTTGCACCTGAAGTAACCATGGAGCGTAAAAAACTCATCATCCTGGCTAGTGAAATTAAAGACAGCGATATATCTAAAAAAATAATCCAGATTGCCTCCAGTACTGCCACACAATTAAACCGCTATGATGTTATTGACCGCAGCCAACTGGATAGAATTCTGAACGAACAGAAACTCCAGCACTCCGGTGTGGTGAATCCAGATCAAGCCATAGAAATAGGTAAGGTTGCTGGTGCCAATGAAGCCCTGTTTATAAGTATTATTACCTTTGGACAAAAGGGTGTTCCCACAAAAAAACAGGAAGAAAATGATGAAGAGGAGGAACCCGAAACCGAACTCTTTGGCTGGATAGTAAAAGAAGTGGTGAAAGCGGGAATTGATAAGGAATTGGAAAATGTAGAGCGCTACCCCAATAATATTCAAACAGTCATAAGCGGGGAAGTACGTCTACTGAATGTAGAAACTGGTCAATCTATTTCTTCATTTAATTTCAGTGCTGAGCATACAGGAGGAGTGAAAGCTAAATCTCTTAATAAAGCCTTGAAAAAGGTTCGAAGTCAAATGGTGGACAATTTAAAATCCTTGTATCAATTAAGCAGTGAGGTGTTGCATGTTCAGGGTAATGATATTATGCTGCTTTTGGGTAAAAATATGGGTGTTCATAAGGGGATGGTGTATGAAATCCGTACCCTGGATACCAAGAGAAAGGTGAGAGATCGAGATATTACAATACCAGGGAAGACTGTGGGGTTTGTAGAGGTAGTAACGGTGAGTGCAGATGCCAGCGAAGGCAGGGTATTACGCAAATGGGACAGCATAGAACCAGGCTATCAGGCAAAAGAACAAACCGAAGGACTTGCCTCCTGGAGTTTAGGAGGATTATTTGGCAGCAGCCCTGAAAACTATCGTCTCAGGATTGCTGGAAATTATAAGCCCTTCCACCAGTTAGGGGGTGCAATTTATGGTGACCTGGGAATGGTTGAAGATACCAGAGGAGATATGGATTTTCACTTAGGATTTGGACTGGAAATCAATTACCGTATTATCCCCAGCTCTCCTTTTTCGGTGGGTGGAGTTCTAAGCCTTCCCTTTGATTTTCATATTCGATCTGATGATGGTGATGACGCAAATGAAGTTCATACAGTTGTTCTACCCATTTTCAGTCCTCGTATTGGACTTCAATCAGAAATAATGCTGAGCCCCAAGCTCGATTTAGTCCTTCGAGCTGAGTATGCTTTGGCAAGCTTCAATTTAGGCGGCTGGACCTATTCAGAAGATAATGGAAATGATGATGATTCTTCCAATATAGCAGCAAATTGGGATGATGGTATTGCACCAGAAATTGATTATAGCGGTGGAGTGGTATTTACGGTTGGAATTCGAATGCTGGTTTTTGAGTGATTGGATTCAGTCGTTAGGTTTTAGTTGTTAGCTGATTGTCAATCCAAAACTAAATTATTTAACTATCATCTTACAAACAGCAACAAAAAACAAATAACTGCCACCTAAAATTTCTCCCTGAAATCATCCATAATCCGGCGTTCTCTTTTTGTGGGTCGTCCCCGTCCTTTTTCACGGGTTTGTAGGGGTTGTTTGTGGGAGGATTCCAATTTAGCGAGTTCATCATCGGGAGTTATGTCTTCAACAAAATCAATAATTAGTTTGGCTCCCATTCGTTTTTCCGCAATTTTGAGCACTTTATACATAAATTTTATAACTCCCTTCCGTACCTGAATTACATCCCCCGCCTGAATTTTACGGGATGCTTTAACAGCAGTTCCGTCAATTTTCACCTTTCCACCAGAGCATGCCCCTGTTGCTATTGCCCGGGTTTTAAATATGCGTACTGCCCAGAGCCATTTATCTATACGAGTATTATGTTTTTCCACCATAAAAAGATGTAAATTTTACTTCAGTTAAATAACGGATTTTATGCGAAAACAACCAAAGAAAAAAAATCAAAATATCTACCAAATTTTTGGACTGAATGGCACCTTAAATATTCTCGAGTATAAAAAGAAAAAAATAATTAGGGTTGATATCATGCAGGGTGGAGTGGCAGAAAGAAAACCTGTTGTAAATAAATTGATAAAAACTAAGTCTTTCCCAGTTCACCGTTTGACTAAAGATCAGTTTTTAAAAAAATATAGCGGCAAACGAACCCAGGGGATTGTGGTGACATTTCAGGAAAATGTTATTCAAAACTTACCTTCTTTCCATAATTCAACAGAAAATGAGTGCCTTTTGGTTATCGATAATTTGGAAGACCCGCAAAATTTAGGGCAGATCATCCGAACAGCTGAATGTACCAATATTACCGGACTTCTTCTTCCGGAGCATCAATCGGTACAATTAACAGATTCGGTGTTACAGGTAAGTCAGGGTGCATTTATTCATCTACCCATTTACCGTTGTGGAAATCTGCATCAGCAATTACGCACATTGAAAAAAGAGGGATTCTGGATTATCGGTGTTGAAAATTCTGTAAAAGCTATGCAATGGCATCAATTGGACTATAAACGCAAATTGGTTCTGGTAATGGGCAGTGAAGGGAAGGGAATCCGCCCTGTGATTGTAAAAGCCTGTGATGAACTCATCACCATATCCATGCAAGGTAAGTTGAATTCGCTCAATGTATCTTCTGCAGTGAGTGCTGTGTTGTTTGAAAGACAAAGGCAGGTGAATATTAAATTATAATTTACATCCGTTCGGGACATTGTATGCAATGTCTCTACAATCCATGCATATTACACAGCACTTGTGTAATTAGTAAGGCACCCATTATTCCATAAATCCAATAGTCCAATCCAGCCTTATCCACCATAGAGAAGCTGAGTGATAGCGTAGATGGATCACCGAATTTACATCCAATTGGTATTTGCAAATTACTTCTCAATATCTTTCAATTTCCTATTAAACCAATATTCATTTAACCATAAAAATATTCCAAAATAGAGAAAATAGAATGTTCCTATTGTTGCAACAAAATTAGAACCCCTAGCCAGTGATGGAAAAAGCTCAATTTCCTTAATAGTTGTGTGGTGATAATGCCCCGCATGATATTCTCCCCATGCGAAGACATACAAAAAATAAAATAGTAAAATTATAAAACC
>ERZ813253.100-NODE-100-length-32821-cov-10.332049_pt1 | contig 32821 bp, 28 predicted proteins | sample MGYA00520893_ERZ813253 | MGnify/ENA primary metagenome ERZ813253 (study PRJEB31669, sample SAMD00080414) | marine metagenome | biome: oceanic hadal pelagic zone biome; feature: marine hadalpelagic zone; material: sea water | place: Pacific Ocean:Izu-Bonin Trench...
CTTCGGCAAATCACACTCCTCCATGTTAGAATACGCCTAATTTACAAACTATGCCTAAATATACATCAAATAACAGACTAAAATAAAGGGATAATTCTCGTTATAAAACAAGTTGGGAAAAGTGTGATCAATATCACACTTTCTTGGGAGGGTATTAGGCTGTTATAGCTAAATGTAAAATGCGTTTGTTTAAAAAACTTGCTCTGTGAGACGGTTCTGAGATCTTGTTTTCTTCCTTGTTTAAAATATCTCTGGCATACTGCATGCTTTCTTCTGCCTGAGAGGTCATCTCCGACTCAGAAAACGCTTTAGCCAAATAATACCAGCTGAGATAATGTTCGTCACTACTCTTCTGCAGGCCCTTGAATAATTGTGTTAATTTTTCTATTTCTTTATTTTTCTCCATGAATTCAATATATAATTCCATTGAATCCAGCAGTTTTGCATCTTTCTTATTAGTATCCGTGGTCTTTTTTAGCAGCAGTTTGCAACGCTTAATATACTTGAGTGCCTTTTCATATTCTTCTTGGTAAAGCAGTACATGTATAATTTCAATGGAATAATGCAGCACCCATTTTCGGGATTCATCCAGCTGCATTTTATCAATTCCCTCTTCATAGTAAGAAACTGACTTTTCATAATTACCTTCATTAAAATACTTTATTCCGTAGAGCACATCCACCTTGCCAAGGAGGAACAAATTATTAAATTCCTCAAGTATTTCCTGTGCTGGTTCCAGACGCTTTACTGATTCTGAGAACATGCCAACCTGGGCAAAGGAATCCGCTAAAACAATCATACAAACGGCTCCATATTGCATATTCCCCAGACTTTTATAGTACCCCAATGACCGCTTTGCGTTTTCAATAGCCAAGCTGTAATCACCAATAGTGTAATATACATTGGCAGTCTGATTATAACCGCTTGCCAGAACTCGCTGGTCTTCAAATTCCATTTTTATAATCAATGAACGATTAAAACAATCTAATGCCTGCTCCTGTTTACCCGAGTTATTCAAGGCGGTGCCCAAATTATGTAAGACTGCTGCTATTGCCTTTCTGCTGTCATATTTAATGTAAATATCCAGGGCATCCTCTAAATAATGAATGGATTTATTATATTTCTCTAATTTATTATATAAAACTCCCATATAGTTATACACATATGCATTACTGCTGTCAAGATTATCCTGATCGGCTAGATTTAAGGCAGAGTAGAACTGTTCTTCAGCTTCATCAAAATTCCCCAGTAAAAACGAACTCCATCCTTTATTAGCATGAGCATATAAAAAAGCGGGGTCTAAAACAGTAGCATCATCTAACAAATCTCTTGCCTCATTGATATGATCATGACTTTTGGGAAAACGCATGAGATGGCGGGCTCTGATATAGTGATGCAGCGCCTCTGAATTTGAGGTAGGTTCAACTTGAAAATACTTTGCAATATGATTAGGAAGTTCAAGATTAAACTGGGAAAGTATTTTTAGTAAAATATCACCCTTTGCGGCATTGATTTCAGTACTTTTGAATTTAAATGTTTTTTCCCAATGGTTAATTCCTCTGTTCATATCCTGCATTGCAAGATTAAGAATAAATTCTTCGCCTTCTTTTAAAATACTTCCCATTAGCATATATTCAACCTGCATTCTTCTTGCCACTTCTGATAAGGGAAGTTCTGTATCTTTGTACTGATCAATTTCAATTGCCGAAGGTATCCTAAAAGTATTTATTTTTGTCAAATCATTTACAATATCCTGGGTAATCCCCCGACATACAAACTCATCTTTTACATCACCCAGGTTTTTAAAATACAATACACCAATGGCATATACATCCAGGGGATTGTAGGTCTCCATATCAACAAGATGGATACCACGCTCCTTAGTTTCTCTTTTCAGATCGTCATTTGTTTGGGCTGTATAATCTAATTGATTTAGATATAGCTTAAATAATTGACAGGGTTCCTTCATGTTTTTCAGCTTTACAAATCCCAGCTCTTTTATAGAAAAGGATGTATCACGATTAATAGCATTGAAAACAGGATTGCTGATGAGTATTCCATCCGCAGGGGCGACACCCTCAATACGGCTTCCCAGGTTTACGGTATTACCAAACAGGTCATCACCCTTGACAACCACATCTCCCATATGCAGCCCAATACGAATATGAATCCGCTCATTCTTTGAATGTATTTTGTTTCTTTTTATCAGGTTAATTTGAATATCAATGGAACAGTTTGCAGCATCTCGGGATTTAGGGAATTCAGCAAATACTGAGTCACCAATCAATTTGATAATATGACCATTATATTCTTCTATTGATTTACTGATCAGGGTATTATGTTCATCCAATAATTTGAGAGCATGGGATTCATCTCTGGCTACCATACGGCTATAGCCCACAATATCGGTAAACATGATGGAGGATACTTTTATTTGCGATTCTGCCATTGGCATAATCTAATGTATTTTGTTGCTTTTTCTGAATATAAATGAGGCTGCTAAATTCTTGTGCATAGTCTGAAAATCTGTTAATTTTCACTTGTTATTTTTTTAACATATTTGCTCGGGTGGCGGAATTGGTAGACGCGCATGGTTCAGGTCCATGTGTTCGCAAGAATGTGCTGGTTCAACTCCAGTCCCGAGTACTAAATAAGGGCTGCTGGTTCCCTGACTGCCGGAAAGCCTCCAGTCCCGAGTACAAGGTTTTAAAATATATTCTTGAGGTTAATACAACTTCTGGTAGGAAAAACTTCCGGGGTTGCATTCCCATTTCTGGAATACATTATCAATTTCACTCTGCTTGACTTTTCGAGGATCGTAATTCATCATCAATGTTTTGGTCATGAGTGAAGTTTCACAAATTTGAACCCCGCCCAGACTTTTGAATTCTATCTCCAAATTCTTTTGTAATTCAGAGGAATTAAGCTCAGGAATTGTCACAACCAATTGTATTAATTCTGCAGAGGTATTATTTTGGACAGCAAATGCGGCAAAGAGGATAGAAATAATAAATAGTGAAAATAGCTGTTTCATGTATTGAAGGATAATTTCTACAGCCAATATTAAGAACCAATAACAAAATATTGCAAGGTTTACTTAAAGTAATTTATGAAGTGATTAAATTAACTCACTTAAAATACATGCCTTGCAACTATATATAGTGGTTTATATAAGATCATCCACAATATATAGGGGTGTCGGTAAGTGAATAATTATGTCTCCGCAGCTTCCATGCCTGCTTTTTCATCCACGGAGCGTAGCAGAAGTGATCCAATCACCAAAAATACAAGAACCACTGCTATACCGTAGCGCTGGGAACCAAATGCCATGGTTAAATATCCCAGTAGAAATGGCCCGGCAAAGGCGGTGGCTTTTCCTGAAAATGCAAAGAATCCAAAGAATTCATTTTCCTTATGTTTTGGAATAAAGCGCGCCATGAGTGAGCGGCTGGCAGACTGGTTTGGTCCGGAGAATATTCCAATAAGAATACCTGCCAGCCAGAAAAAAGATTTCCCTGTTATTATAAATTCTCCAATAAAAGGAATGGAAAGCTCAAATAAATCCCGGTTAGGGCTGAAAACAGCAATCAGGGCTGCAACTATAAGACCAATATTACTGATTTGAATGGTGCGCTTTCCTCCAATAACATCATCAAGAAATCCCATAAGAAAAGCACCAATACCGGCTGTAATATTTAATATAATGGCAAATAAGAATATTTCCTGCATTGTGAACCCAAATGTACCGGCTGCATAAATACCGCCAAAGGCAAAAACTGTGATTAATCCGTCATTGTAAAATAGACGGGCAATGAGAAAGCGGGTCAAATCTTTATACTGCCGTATATTCTTGAATGTGTTTCTTAATTGGGCGATTGAATCTTTTACCACCATTCCCTTTTTAGAAATATTAACACGTCCTTGTCTGACAAAAATAAACGTAGGTATGCAGAAAACAGCAAACCAGATTGCAACCATAATGTTTGTTGCTCTGATATGTTCGTAAGTTTCCTTGCTCAAATTAAAAAGCGGTACCTCTGGATTGATAAATAATACCAATCCAAGTATTAGGGCAATAAGACCACCCACATAACCAAATGACCAGCCATATCCCGACACCCTGCCAATTTTTTCTTTCGGTGCAATATCAGGCAGGAAGGCATTGCAGAATACACCTCCCATTTCAAAACCTACATTTCCAATAATAAAAGCAATTAGGGCAAAGACCACCTGTCCAGGCAGAGGGAAATAAAGCAGAAATGACCCCAGGATACAGATCATTGTCCAGAATATTAAATACAATTTTCGGTAGCCGCCCCTGTCTGCAACTGCCCCCATTATGGGTGAAAGAATGGCAACCAATATAGCAGTTATGGTAATCCCCCGGGACCAGAGCATAGTGCCCACAATTTCGTTTTCTGCAATGACCTGAGTAAAAAAAGTTCCATAAATGAAAGTTACCACCAAAGTGGTGAATGGCTGATTGGCAAAATCATACATTGACCAGGAAAAGATAGTGCGTTTACGGTAGGGTTGATTCAAGGTAGAATAATGCTAAGAGTTCTAATATGAAAGTTTATCAGGCATGGACAAATAATTCCTTCAATGTTACGGTAATTTTTTCAATTGTTGCATCCAGAATACTTTTAGTGTGGGCCAGTGAAATAAATCCGGTTTCATATTGACTGGGTGCAATAAATACACCTTTATTCAACAGCCCGTGGAAGAAACTATTAAAGGCTTCAAAATCACAATTGGCTACATCCTTTGTATTTAGTATTGGCCCATTATGAAAATATAATGAAAACATACTTCCCACTCTTTCCTGCCATAATGGATACTCATTCTCATCAATTATCTTTTGCACCCCGATTGACAAATATTGAGAATTTTCTTCCAAAATATTATAAGATTCTCCAGTGAGCAACTTTAATGTTTCAATTCCGGCAGTGACAGCAATGGGATTTCCGCTTAATGTTCCTGCCTGGTAAACGGGACCGCTGGGAGCAACCTGTTCCATCAGTTCTTTCTTGCCCCCATAAGCGCCAATGGGCAATCCACCACCAATGACTTTTCCAAAGGTAAATAAATCCGGGATGACATTATATAGCTCAGCAGCACCTCCCCTGGCTATACGGAAACCGGTCATGACCTCATCAAAAATAAGGAGCGTTCCTTCCCTCTTGCACAGGTTTTTTAAATCGTTTAGAAAATCATTTTGAGGCGGAATACAGCCGGTATTTCCATTCACAGGCTCTACAATGACCGCCGCTATTTCTTTTGAATATTCAGCAAAGAGTTCCGATACCGATTTAATCTCGTTAAATTGGGCAATCAAGGTATCCTTTGCAGTCCCCTTGGTAACTCCAGCTGAATTAGGTTCTCCCAGTGTGAGGGCGCCAGATCCGGCGGCGATCAGGAATGAATCTCCATGCCCATGATAGCAGCCATCAAATTTAATAATCTTAGCTCTACCGGTTGCACCTCTGGCCAGGCGGATAGCGCTCATGGTTGCTTCCGTCCCGCTGTTCACAAGGCGCAGCATCTCACATCCTGGAACCCGATCAACTATCATTTCAGCAAGGGTAATTTCCTTTTTCGTTGGAGCACCAAAACTGGTTCCATTTTCCGCAGTCTCCTGGATAGCCTTAATGACATCAGGATGAGCATGGCCCAAGATCATAGGTCCCCAGCTGCCAATATAATCAATGTACTTATTACCATCTTCATCCCAAATATAAGCACCCTTGGCTTTTTTAATAAATGGCGGCGTGCCCCCTACAGATTTAAAGGCCCGAACGGGTGAATTGACTCCACCGGGGATTATTTGTTTGGCCCGATTAAATAATTTTACAGATTGTGAATCAGTCATTTTTCATTAATGTTGCCGCTTCTTTAGCAAAATAGGTAATAATGATATCCGCTCCAGCGCGTTTCATTGAAAGCAGCATCTCCATCATGGCAGCATCATGATCAATCCAACCCTTTTCAGCAGCAGCTTTCAGCATGCTGTACTCTCCACTGACGTTATAACAGGCAAGTGGTAAATTGGAGATATCCTTTACATGGCTAATTACATCTAAATATGCCAGAGCTGGCTTTACCATGATGATGTCAGCTCCTTCTAAAATATCTAATTCAACCTCTTTCAGGGCTTCCCGGATATTTGCGGGATCCATTTGATAAGATTTCCTATCACCAAACTGAGGAGTTGATTCCACTGCATCCCGAAAGGGACCATAAAATGCGGAGCTATATTTCACAGCATAACTCATAATAGGGATATGGTCAAATCCACCAGAGTCTAATGCAAATCTGATTTCTCCCACCATGCCATCCATCATACCAGATGGCGCTACCATATCCGCTCCTGCCTCAACATGAGAAAGAGCTTGTTGCCCTAGTAAAGACAAAGTTGAATCATTATGGACATCCTTATTCTCAATCACCCCGCAATGACCATGATCCGTATATTCGCAGAAGCAGACATCTGTAATTATAAAAAGGTCAGGATATTCTTGTTTGAGCTTTTTAAGGGATTGTTGGATTATCCCATTTGATTTATAGGAATCAGTCCCGGTACTGTCCTTTTCAGCAGGGATTCCAAATAAAATAATCTTATCTATTCCGGCAGCCAGAAGCTCATCAATTTCTTGATTCACCCGATCTATTGACCACTGATAAACACCGGGTATGGATGGAATGGAATTCTTCTTATTTTTACCAGCAATAATAAAGATCGGCGCTATAAAATCGTCTGTATGTAGGCGGGTTTCACGCACCAATCTGCGCAGTACATCAGTCCGGCGTAATCGTCTCGGGCGAATCACCAAGTCTCTCTTTTCAAGCTTCATTTTTTAATTAATATTCTTAGTAGATATAATTTGATCTGCTGTCTGCAATGCATGTAAAATGGTATCTGCAACGGAAATGCCTTCCCGATAATTGCCTGTAAAATACAGGCCTATATTATCCTTTTCCAAACGTTGAAATTTAGATTTAATTTCTCCATAACCCACATTATACTGGGGGATGGCTTTTTGCCATTGTTTATGAAATACAAAAGTCGGAGAGCCGGTGATGCCCAATAGAATTTCCAAGTCTTTCATAGCAATCTCCAATCTTTTTTCCTCCGTCTCCAAAGCCAATTCCGGCTGCCTTACTCCCCCAATAAAAACAGTTAATGAAACATGGTTTTCCGGAGCTCTGCCAGGGAAAAGACTGGAGTTAAATAGTGCGCCCAAAATCTGAAGGTTTTCCACCTCAGGAACGAGCAGCCCAAATCCATTTAAACCATGTTGAACCCGATCCTGATGATACCCCATTGTTATGACGGAAACTGGTGGATATTCGATTTCATTTCCAAATGATAAGTCTAATTCTTCATTGTTAATTATTGTACATTTGGCAAGCTGATGCCCCGTGCCTGCATAAATAAGATTCTCTGCTGTGAGTGTTTTAGATTCATTATTTTGTTGAAATTCAACTTGCCAGCCATTTGCTACCTTCTGCCCATGTTTCACTGTTGCATTAAACTGAATTGGAGTTTTTAATTTTGATGCTAAGGTTTCCGGAAGTTCTTTCAGTCCCTTTCTAAATGAAAACATTTTTGCCTTATTCCGGGGTATCTCCTCATTTTGAGTTGGGAATTTTGTTTTTTTTATCTGCCCTCTTATAAGGCTGCCGTAATCCTGTTCAAGTTGGTAGAGCTTTGGAAGGGCATGCCGTACGCTGAGCTTATGAGGGTCTCCTGCATACACACCAGCCACAAATGGATTTACAGCATAATCCAGAAAATTCTGCCCCAGCCGCCGCAATACGAATTCCGATAACGATTCCTCATAATTGTTCTGCCATTTAGGAATAAAGGGTTCTCGTAACAAATTTAATTTAGATTTCCAGTTAAATAAAGGGGAGGTAAAAAATCGAGTTGGTGACAAGGGTAATGGAACGAGGGCGTTATCTTTTACTATAAATCTGCTGGATGAAACAGAGCCGGGGTAAATCTTCTCTTCATCTAATCCCAGTTCAGTTATTAGATTTTTGATTTTAGCATGGGTTTCCAGAATCGTATTGGGTCCATATTCAGCTAACCAGCTATTCTCCAAATGAGTATACATAGCACCTCCTACCCTGTCAGCCCCCTCAAGAACCGTCACAGAGTAGCCAGCATTTTGAAGTTTATAGGCTGCTGTCAGTCCAGAAATTCCACCACCAATAATAATTACAGATGGAGAAGCTATTGACAATTTTCTAAAATTAATTCTTTTAGGCAGTCAATAAATAAGGGATGAGCCTGGACAGTATTCACCCTGATAAACTGACTGAACCCTAAATCTTCAGCAACTTGCCGATATTTTATATCTAACTCATGTAAAGTTTCTAAATGTTCGCTGACAAAACCAACGGGGCAAACCAGCAAGTTTTTAATACCCCTATGTTTTAATTCTTTCAGTTCATCCTTAATATTTGGCTCCAACCATTTTGTGGGACCAACCTTGCTTTGATAGCAAAGCGAATGTCCGTAACCATGAAACTCCTCCAAAATCAGTTCCACTGTTTCTTCTATTTCGACTTGATAGGGATCCCCTTCTTTTATCCTGCTTTGAGGAATTGAATGAGCCGAAAACAAGAGATGGGGCTTTCTGGAATCTTGATCCAGTTTTTCTATAATTCGATCCTTACAGGCCTCAATATATTTAGGATGCTGGTGAAAACGCTGAATAATAACAGGGGCAATTAACCTGTCACCATGCCTCACCCACTCATTGATAACGGATAAAGTGGTGGTATTAGAATACTGTGGAAACAATGGCAGAAGCACAATTTTATCAAAGGTTTCGTGACTCAATTTTTCTATCACTTCGGGAATAAGCGGATGCCAATAACGCTGAGCTACATGTACCTGAAAATCATCCACCTCCCTCAGTTTTTTTTGCAATGCTGCAGCCTGATCAAGGGTGTTGGGATGCAATGGAGATCTTCCGCCAATCTGCTCATATAAACGTGCAGATTTAGGGGCTCTGTATTTTGAAATTAATCTAGCAAATATTTCCTGACCTTTTTCACCAAATGGCAGCTTGAAAATATCCGGATCACTAAATAGGTTGAATAAAAAGGGTTGGACATTTTCTAATTTATCCGGTCCGCCCAGATTTACTAAAACAACAGCCGTTTTCATAACTTACTCCATATTTGCCCAGTCTTGGGGGACTAAAAATTTAGATAATTCGACCTCAGGGGATCCCGGTTCTGATTGGTGATTATATTTCCATCGTACTTGAGGTGGCAGTGACATAAGAATGGATTCAATGCGACCCTGGGTTTCCAGTCCAAATAAAGTCCCCCGGTCATACACTAAATTGAATTCTACATACCTTCCCCTGCGGATTTGCTGAAATTCCTTCTGTTCTTCAGAATAAGTTTTCTTTTTGTAGCTGGATAAAAAGGGGATATAAAGACTGTTGAAGGCATTGCCTACATCCTGTACAAATTGAAAAGTTTTCTCTAAATCATTTGATAAATAATCAAAAAATATCCCCCCCACACCCCGAGCTTCATTGCGATGTTTTATGAAAAAATATTCATCACATTTCTTTTTGAATTCTGGATAATAAGCAGGGTCATGTTTATCACAAACAGCTTTCAATTGCTTATGAAATGTAATAATGTCTGCTTTATAAGGATAATAGGGTGTCAGGTCAATACCGCCTCCAAACCATCGATTACCACCCCGTTCCAAATAGCGAATATTCATATGTACGGTAGGAATAAATGGATTTTGAGGATGCATGACCAATGAAACCCCGGCGGCATAAAATTCCTTAGCATCCCCGCCTTTGAGTTTGGAAGCTATTTTGTCACTGAGCTTTCCATTGAGAGCTGAATAATTTACACCCCCCTTTTCAATGACATCTCCGGTGAATATTCGGGTGATACCCCCGCCTTCTCCTGATTCATAGTCCCAAATATCTTCCCTGAATTCCTGGCCGGTTTCTGCGCTTAATGCAGAACAAATGGATCCCTGAATCTCTCTGAATTTATCCTGAATTAATTCTTTTGAAATCATTGCTGCAGAGCGGGTTCAATTGATTGTGAATCTTTGTTAAAATTCACTACGGTTTCTACCAAAGCCTGCATACATTCAATTTTCCCATCAGGTTTTATGCCATGCCCTAAATTAAAAATTAATCCATTCCTTTCCCCAAATTCATTCAATATTTTATGGGTTTCCTCTTTCACAATTTCAGGAGTGGTACTCATTAAATCCGGATTCAAGTTCCCCTGCACTGCAAATTCTCCCCCTAAATCATCCCAGAACTGGGAGATTGAAATTGATGAGTCCACCCCATAAACATCACCCCCAATTTTTTGCAGATCATTAATTTTATCATGGGACCCCTTGGAAAATATTATAACCGGAATTTTATTCTCAACTGCTTTTACTATTTCTTTTATATATTGAGCAGATCCTGACCAAAATGTATCTTTTGAAAGTGCACCGCCCCAGCTATCAAAAATTTGGACCACATCAATCCCGGCTTCTATCTGCATTTCCAGGTAATCAATTGTAGAGCTGGTGATTTTTCCCAAAAGTGAATGGAATAATTCTGGTTTGTCAGCTAACATTGATTTTGCCCGGGAAAAGTCCCTGCTGCTACCTCCTTCAATCATGTAGGTAGCTACTGTCCAGGGCGAACCACAGAATCCGATGAGAGCTTTTTGATCGCCCAGTTGGTTGCGGGTCAATTTGAGAGCATCACCAACATATTGCAATTTTTCGGAAATACCATCACCATCCAGTATCGCTACGTCTTCTGCGGTATCAATTCTGCTGGCCATCTCAATGCCTCCACCCTCCCGAAAAGAATAAGGCATTCCCAGTGCTTCTGGAATTACCAGGATATCACTGAAAATAATGGCAGCGTCCAGGTCAAATCGTTTCATAGGCTGCAGCGTAACTTCGGCGGCAATTTCTGGTGTTTTCACCATCTCCACAAAACTATGCCTTTCTTTTAAGGCTCTGTATTCAGGGAGATAACGGCCGGCTTGGCGCATGACCCACACAGGGGGTCTATTTAGCGCTTCCATTTTACAGGCTTTTAAGAAACGCTCACGACTGTTCATGGCAAAACTCTAATTTAATTATTTCAGAATACAAACTGGAAATTTTCTGCTTCCTGGATTCATGATATACAACTCCATTCCTTTCACGAATGGCGCTGCTTGTAGTGGGACCAATACTTACCAATTTTGTTTTGAGATCTGCCAGACCGGGTATTGATAAACTTTTCATTATCCCGTCAGTTGTAGAAGGTGAGGTGCAAACCAGAATATTATTCTCATGATCATTAAATTGATCAGCAAATTCTGGATTACTCAGAATTCGGGTAGTATATACTGGGAAGTGAAAAAAATGAATCCCTGCCGAATTTAATCCCTCAATAAATGACTGCCGGGGCTCGTGGGCAGAAATGAGTAGTATTCGGGAATGATGCTTCTCCACTAAAGATTGAATGATACCCTCCCCAGTCATTAATTCAGGATGCCATGACTCAAGCCTTAATTCATCCAGCAAATGCTGATGGGTTCGCTCACCCACTGTCCAGAACGGTGTTACTCCGAAGAAATCCATAGCTAAATTATATTTTCCCAGCCAATTCTTCAAACCCGAAACCGCATTCTTACTCATAATTATAGCCACGGGTTTTGATTTTAAGAATTCCGATATATCCTGAGGAGTATGGTGATTATTAAATTCCACGGAGATTGTGGGTGTATGCAACACCTCAAATTGACTTGAATGGATTTCCGGTGGTGAGGTAATACCGGTATGATAAATAATTGGTTTCACCCTGCCAATAGCTCCCTGGCTCCTGCTTTTTCAAATTCTTCAGCTAACTGCAGCGCTAATTGAATGGAGTCGGCGGGCATTCCTTTCAAGGATTTGCGTACTACCTTAGATCCATTCGCAGCTGCAGCATATCCCGTAATTAAGAAACGCTTGTTTTCCATTCTACCCCAACATCCAATAGCGGAGGAACATCCACCTTCTAAATGGGCTAAAAATAACCTTTCCGCCTGGCAGCATTGAGTGGTTTCAATATCAATTATTGATTCTACCAGCTGTTCAATTTTTTCTCTTCCCTGCTTTATTTCCAGTCCAATGGCACCCTGGCCCACAGCTGGTACAAATTGAAGGGGATCCAAATAGCGGGTAATTTGTTCCGTCATATTTAGTCTGTGTAATGCCGCCGCCGCCATGATTATACCATCCCAACCCTCGGATTTCAATTTATCCAGGCGGGTTTCAATATTACCCCTCAAATCACGAAATTCCAAATCCGAACGAACCTCCAGAAATTGTGCTTTTCGCCGAGTACTACCTGAAGCAATAATGCTCTTAGCAGGGACATCTTCCAATGATCTCCATCTGTGGGAGATAAATACATCCCGGGCATCTTCCCTTTCAGGAGAACCGGCATAATTCAATCCATCTGGTAATATTGAGGGAAGGTCTTTAAGACTATGTACAGCCAGGTCTATCTTCTGGCTTAATAATTCACTTTCAATTTCAGCAGTAAATAGTCCTTTAGCCCCCATTTCAGGTAATGGTGTTTCCTGCTGATTATCCCCCAATGATCGGATAGTTTTTATCTCTACACCTAAGTGCGGATGTGCAGACTGGAGTAAATTCCGAATATAATGGGATTGCTGCAATGCTAAAGAACTCCCTCGGCTGCCAATAATAATCGAACTCATTGCTGCTCCTCAGCTTGATCCATTTCATGAAGGCGGTACAGTCTCCAGATGGTGTCAATAGTTTGAGGATCCAGTTCCTGACCGTCTGCCAAACCTTTCAAATGGGTGATGGGATAATGCAATAGTTTCCGCACCAATCCTTTGGACAGTTTCGCCATAGCGTCTTTTTCATCTGCTGATGCCTTATGTTCATAGCGCTGTAATTCCTCCGTCCTGATTTTTTCATAATACTGAGTGAGCAAGGAAATTGTGGGCTTAACTTTCAAAGATTTAAACCAGGACATAAATTTTTTGCTTTGCTCTTGAATGATCAGTTCAGCCATTGGGATTTCACCTTTTCGTTTTTCCAGGTTTTCAGAAATAACATTTTCCAAATGATCAATATCATAAAGGAATACCTCCTGAATTTTATGAATTTCTGTGTCAATATTCCGGGGAGTGCTGATATCAATCATGAGCAGGTTTTTATATTGACGAGCACTCAATGCCTGGTTTACCTGGTTAATGGTAATCAGATATTCCTTAGAATGGGTGGCAGCAACCACAATATCAACCTGCTTCAATAGTTCGGGAATCTCTGATAGTTCAGCATATTCAGCCGAAAATTTCTCTGCCAATGCCCTGCCTCTTTCCTCACTGCGATTAACTATGACAAATTGAGCGGCTCCATTCTCCTTAAAATGTTTGGCAGTCAGCTCCGCTGACTCACCTGCACCCACCAATAAAATCTTCTGTTTTTGAAAGCTGGAATAAATCCGTTTGGCAAGCTCAACTGCTGCCAGGCTGATTGATACTGCTCCACGACATAAATCTGTATCCGTTCGCACGGCCTTTCCACAGCTCACTGCATCCCGGAATAATTGGTTTAATAGAGGTGTTTTACCACTGCTCATCAGTAAGTGTTCATGGGCAGTTTTTACCTGACTCAGTATTTGATTCTCACCTAACATCATACTTTCCATTCCGGATGCAACCCGAAATAAATGTTTTATTGTTTCACTTCCCTGTTGAGTATATGGCTCACCATCTGCAAAATCAATATTCCGCTTTAAAATTGAATTGTATTTATCTTTCACCCAGTTTATTAAGGAACCGGTATCAGAGGAAATAAAATAAAATTCCGTACGGTTACAGGTTGATAATATGGTTAATTCCTGAATGAAATCTGGTTGAACAGATTCTTTAACGAGACTTTGGATTTCATCCTTGGATAAAAATAGTTTATCCCTGAATTTGACAGGAGCGTTTTTGTGGCTCCATCCAATAACGATGAGTTGTTCAGACATTAATTAAATTGATGAAAAGAAGAGGATATAAAATTCGCTGCCATAATTGCCCCGGCAAAGGCAATGAATCCCCAGAAAGAAAGTTTACTCAAGCGCAGTCCGCTGTAGTTTTTTATTTTCACAATCGCCCATCCCAAAAGATAGATTATCCAGGCTGCGTCATTAATTATTATTTTCAGATCAGGGGGAAATAATTCACCCAAAACACGGTAAGCATAAAAATGCCCCATAATGAGACCAAATCCCAGGGAAACCAGCCCTAAAATAGATGATAAACGCCCCATGCTTTCTAACTGATCCAGGGGGGGCATACCCCGGTAAATGATACCCAAATTATGGCTTTTAATCTGCTTGGCCAGCATCCAATACATGAGACCATATATAGCGGAGATTGCCAAAGCTGAAATGCCCATCAAGGTGAGAAATACATGAATCCCGAAAATGGGGTTAGTGAGCAGTTCATGGATGCGGATATCCGTTACATGAAACATGGATGCTGATGCCTGGAAAGCAAAAGTTATGGAAATGAAAAATGCTCCCGTTTTCCCTTCACCCGAAGTTCTTTCTATTATAAGATGGATCATGGCGATACTGAATGCCACCATTGAAAGAGAATCAAAGGAATTGGTGATGGGGAAATATTGAAAATTACTCCGGGCAATAAAATATAAGAGGTGAACAACTAAAGCAGTTAATAGGATGTTGGGAGCCCATTTTCCTGACTGTTCATTCCCATTACTCAGGTATATTCCGTAACATATTAATGCCATCCCATACAGCATAGGCAATAAGACATTAAATGGTTGGATTAATGACTGCATTTCTCTTTTTTAAATTTGCATGAATTTCGAAGGAGATAATTTACAGCAGGCAAACGGAAAAATACCTACCCATATTTGAACAGAATCGTGCACTTTGCTATGCTCTAATTGATAAGGGTAATTGCGATATATTATTAATGGATTTACTTGTGGTGGCCAGATTAATTTTTAATGCCAGAAACGGAGTTTACATTTCCAAAATTATATTCACTAATGTAATTATATCCAGAATATTGATTGAGCCATCCTCATTCATATCAGCTTGCAGTTGATAGTCATCTCCTTCCAATATGATATTTACCATAATAATAATATCCAGAATATTGAGAATTTCATCCTGATTCAGATCACCTGCTATAAATGTCGTCATACAGGATTCATCTCTGAAAAGCTTAACAAACAGATCATCAAAATAGGAATCATTGTCACTCCCTGCATAGCGTGTACCCATGAGAAGTATTTGAATATAGGCAGTTTCTTCTGGAACGGGTTGCCAATCAGAGAGAAAAGTCCAAGAGCTGTTATAGGTATCTAAAATGGGTGAGCTTTCAATCTCATTATGGAATTCATCAAGATAGATCATCTGCATTTCCGGGTGGTCAGAACCACCCCAATTGGATAAATACCCGCCAAAATGAGCATCAGCCAATCCATTAGAAATGCAGTCAGCATACTCTGAAATATTGATAGTTTGGGATACTTCTGCATAATAACTGGAATTACAGATAGCTCCAACAGCAAAATAATAATTCCCGTTATAGGGCTCAACTCCATCACATTGGTAGGCTATTAAAGATTCAAAAAAACCTTCGTGAACAATCCAATTATCGGTTCCATTTTCGGCCCCTGCATTAAGCAGCAGATTGGCAGTATATTGAGATTCAGTTGTCTGAAAATCGGTCATGTCTGACCAGGGACTCCAGCCCAGGCTGCTGTCACGATAGCGCACCTGCCAGCAATAGGAGGTACTTCCATCCAATGGTTGAATCGATAAAAGACCTAACTCCAATGACTCCTGGGTATCCTCATAAAAATACCAGTTTTCCTGATTCACAAATTCATCAAATAAAAGTTCAGGTTCAATTTCACAATTTTTATACAGTCTCCATTGAGCTGCTGAGAGGTCATCTCCATCATTGTCAATAAACTCACTGGCTTCCAACATGATGGACTCCCCTTCTATATTATTTCCAACTGGATATAATGCCTCCGGTTTTACAGGTGGTTCATTATGTAATTTAATATATACTTCATCTCTAATTTCATTGTCTCGGAAAGTATCTCTATTACCCCGGCTGATGCGTTTTAAGGTAAAATCAGGATCATCGCCAGCATTTACTTCAACCAATACAAAACCCCATTCATCTTGAGACACCGTAAATTCAGAGTAGTCAGCCTGGGACCATTCTCCCCAATAATCTATTGCTCCTCCAGCAGTTGCCACATTAACCATAAGATGCTCATGATCCTGGGACTGACCTCGCGAATACCCGTGGGTATGCCCAAAAAAGTGAATGCTTGGCTTGCCGCATTCATCAGTGAACGCTTCCATCATGCTAATGACTTGCCCTGTATAATCTGTATTACCATCTACCCATAATTCTGATTTGTAGGGGTGATGTAATTGAGCAAATACAAAATCAATTTGGGGATTGTAGCAGGCATCAGTTAGTACATCCTCAAGCCAATTGAGTTGAACATCCAATTGGAAATCCCAATTAGAATCCAGACCAATTACTCTCAAATTGGAATTATCGATATACCACCAATGTTCTTCATAGCCAGCGCTTCCATTTTCCGGAAGGTTGAAATATTTGAAGTAATAATTGGTATTGGCTTCATGATTTCCAAGAACAGGGTACAAAGGGACATGGGCAAAAAGTGGCGCAGATGGGGAAAAAAAGTGATCCACCCAATGGGTATAGTTTGATCCTGTATCTACCAAATCACCAGCAATGAGTATCATCTGTAATTCTTCGGGAAGGTCATCTGAATATTCATCGGTGAGATAATCTATAATTCCCTCATGAATAATTTCATCATATTTATCCCAGTTGCTCCAATCTTTCTGCATATCGCTCATGGCGATAATTTTCAGTGATGATTCTGATGAAGGGTCTGATGGTGTGATAAAATCATAAATTTCTGAACTGAGGTTGGAAGTTACGGCACGGTAATAATAACGATTACCCGGGTCTAAGCCATTAAGTAAAACCGTATGAATTTGTGAATTTCCAGTATTATAAAAGGCTGTTCCACTGGTATTATTTCCTAAAAAGGTGGAAGTTCCCCACTCTACCCTGGTATCAGCATTGGAATCTGTTTCCCAGAGGATATAAATAGAATTGGGTGTAGCAGATTGAAGGTAGGGCTCTACCACAAAACTCTGTGTATATCCCCACGCCATCAACACTGCAATATAATTTACTAAACGTAACATTTTAAAAAGTAGGATGTTCTCATCTATTAACCAAGGGATGTGTTGTAACGGTGTTTAACAGGAAAAATAGGAATTAGGGGATCGGGGGTTGGGGATAATGAGGAAGCTTGTAGTTTATAGCTTGTAGCGGTTTTATTACGCCTACCAAATAAATGGTATCAACAAAGACGAGCGTTTTTTATACTCTGCATACTCAGGGTAGCGTGAAAGTGACGTATCTTTCCGGCGCATATTGGGCAGCCAGATAATTGCCATGAAAGTTGCCAAAACTGCCATGGGTATCCAGTGCCGTGACATCAGAGCAAATGACAAATAAATGAGCAGTTCACCAAAGTAATTGGTATTGCGGCATTTTGCCATGAGTCCATCTGTAATGAGATTGCCTGGATTCAATTTGAGATGGGCATGCTTTTGCATATCAGCAGCATAATGGAAAAAGACTCCCATTGTAAATAATGCTACAATGAATCCTAAAACCATGGGCGAATTTTCAACAGGAATGGACATGATAATCCAGGGAGATATCCAATACATGCTGAGTCCGCCCCAGATGTAGAGCCCATACCAGATAGTGCATTTGGCTTCCCAGGTTTTATCGGGAAAAATGGCAGATTTCAAAACCCACATGATGCCGTAGCTGCCATGAATAGCCAGGTAAATCCAGGCAGTGGTATTTTCCCATTGCCCAAAATACCAGATAAGTAATAGCACTGCTGGTGCCGTCGCTCCTTTATGGATATCAATGAAATGTTTCTGTTTCAAATTATTGATTTACTTATTAATTCTTGTACCCCGGACAGGATTCGAACCTGTGACATTCGGCTTAGAAGGCAGATGCTCTATCCAGCTGAGCTACCGGGGCAGATGAATTAAGAACACCAAACATCTAAAATGATGAGTGTAATGTGATTGATAACTATTAATCGCCTTTAGTGACTCCGCCAATTCCAGAATCATTCAATATAAGTTCTGTAGGATTGCCGAAATAGGTCAGTCCACCAATACCATTCACGGATGCATTCAGACTATTTTTTGCATATAATTTCACAGAACCAACACCATTTAGACTGGCAACAACATTATCAGCAATTAATTGTCTGGCATTTACCGACCCAACTCCGTTTACCGAAACATTAAATGCTTTAACTGTTCCAGTTAATTCACAGCTGCCAACTCCATTTATGTTACAGTTGAATTTGTCTTCATTTAAATTATGAATAACAGTCTTGCCAACGCCATCAAAAGTAAACTCTTTTAAAGATTTTACATTAATAATAATTTCCGCATCGGCCTTGGTTTCGAAGGTTGAATCTGAACTGATTATAAGTGTCCCTTTTTGTACTCGGGTTGTTATCAATGGTAATATATTTTCATCCCCCGAAATTTGAATGGATGGTTCTTGACCACAATTAACGATAATTTTATCATAACCAATGGTAATTTTTATTGCCTTAAATTTTGTGAGTTCTCTCATTTCCGAGGACAAATTACCATTTCCTTTCACCTGTGCATTGCCAATGTTTTTAGTAATAGTGCAGGAAGGAAACATTAAGAATAATATTAAAATGAAGAGTTTTTTATTCAAAATTATTAAACCATTTCCAGACCTTTAAATATACAGTGTTTAATCAACATAATTTCCCTCTCGAATCGGGTAATGTAACAGCCGGCAGTCAATTTTACCATTTTTCAAAACATAATTTCGCTGAGATTTAAGTCCAATTAATTTAGTCAGCTCTTTGTTCCCTGAAAAAATAAAGGCATCATTGTTGACACATTTTTGTTTAAGCACATTCCCGATTAATTGGTATAAAGTTTCCAATTCTTTTTCTTCACCGATTCTTTCTCCATATGGTGGATTCATCAAAATTGTACCACCAGTATTTTCAGGCTTAAAATCCTCAAATTCTTTGTTAGCAAATTTAATGTGGGTATGAATTAATATCTGCCGCGCATTGCGTTTTGCCATATCTACATTGGCACCCATATTATCCGATCCAAAGATATGGAGTTTATCATTTTTGATCTTTTCCCGTGATTCTTTAACAACTGAATTCCAAAGTCGGGGATCAAAATTTTTCCAGCCCTTAAAGGCAAAGCCTTTTCGATAATTCCCCCCAGGAATATTCCGCCCAATCATGGCAGCTTCGATGGGCAGAGTTCCCGAACCACACATGGGGTCATAAAATGGTTGGCTTGGCTCCCATCCAGACAGCAAAATTAGGCCAGCACCCAATGCTTCATTTATGGCAGCTTTATGAATTTTCTGTCGATAGCCTCTTTTTGAGAGTGCTGATCCCGAACTGTTTATAAAAACACTCACTTTATTTTCATGGATAAAAACAAAAAGTGAATAGCGTGGATTATCCTTATCCACATCCGGACGCCTTTTTGTTTTTTGGCGGATTCGATCCACAATGGCATCTTTCACCTTTAGTGTAACAAAATTAGAATCAGTAAAATGTTTTGAGAATACACGGGATCTTATGGAGAAAGTATCATCATGACTTATCCATTCATACCAGGGATAATTTGCAATTTGATAATAGAGATCTTTTTGATTATCAGCAGAAAATTCCATGAGTTTCACCAATGCAAACATTCCCGTTCGAGAATATAAATTTACTGTATATAAGGTTCGCCAATCTCCTGAGAACGAAACTCCCCCGCTACCTGGTTTAACGTTTTTGCAGTGTGGTGATATATCCTTGGCTGTAACCTCCTCAAGACCCCGGGGACAGGTGAGATAACACTCTAAGGTTGAGGATGTAAAGGGGTTAATCATTTTTCAAGAGGATGAATTAGTTAATCAAAAATATATCAGGTTAAATTTTAGGTGGATTTACACCAAAGACATCTGCAATATTTTTTAAAAAATGGATTTCCGTTTCATCAATTTTATGGTCAGCTTCTGCAATTTCAGCTAAATTTTCCAGTAGCAGGACAGAAGCTAAATTATCAAACCAGGTTTCTTTTTTCAGACTGGTACATGAACTGAATAAAGCCTCCATTTTATCTTTATCGGCGGTAAGAGCCTCATACCTGTTTATCACCTGTAGAATTTTCTGAGCAACTCGATCTGGATTATAAGGTTGATTTGTATTAGAAATCATGAAATCCATTTTATCTGAGATTACCTGCAATTCAGATTCTGCAAGATACCAGTCTGTCATATGAGCGAATGCCACCAAAATAAATCCATAATGGTCAATCCAGTCAATTTCATTTTGATCAGCCATCACTGATAAATTTCAAATATTTGATTCAATTTATAGCATAATGGAATCAATAACTTTATTCCATTTTTCAAGTGCTCCCTGTGTTTCTGCATCCTCCTTCAATTCACCTGTAATTTCAATAGACTCAATCAGATCATCCTTTTGAATCGTATTCACTACATTCAGGCTCTCGCTATCAGAAACTGCTCCAAATACTGTATGTTTTTTGTCCAGCCAGGGTGTTTCCACATGCGTAATAAAAAACTGGCTTCCATTGGTATTAGGACCTGAGTTTGCCATTGATAAAATGCCTGGTTTGTCATGTTTCAGATCACTGTGAATTTCATCCTTAAATTTATAACCAGGGTCGCCAGTTCCTGTGCCTATGGGACATCCACCCTGAATCATAAAATCATCAATAACTCTATGAAAGGTTAACTTATTGTAAAATCCGCGCTTTGATAAATTTACAAAGTTGGATACGGTCATTTTTGCCTTATCCGCAAATAGATCTATTTTTATGTCGCCTTTATTTGTCTTTATGGTTGCCTGCATGCTTTCCTTCCTTATGTTATAAATTATATTTAAATTGTAATTGCCATGCCGTCATAGGCAATTTGAAATCCCTGCTGGATTACATCTTTTCTTTCTTTACTGCCTTCCCTCAATACATTATTGGTATGATTCAGGTGTGTGAAATTTACTTTTTTCCTGTCCATTTTATCTAATGCTGAAAAAAAATTAATACTTTCCCTGATAGATGGATGAGGGACAGCACTTACGTCTCTATTTTTAAGCTCTGTTTTATCATAAAAGGTTCCATCCAATAATGCAATATCACTTTCTTTGATCAGTTCATTTATATCAGTATCCCATCCATCCCAGGAATCAATATCGGGTATATATAAAACAGAATGGCGAGAAGTTTGAATGCGGTATCCCACTGTTTCTGAATACTCATTACGATGGGGCACCTGAAAAGGTATGATTTTTACATCTTTAAAAATATCAATTGGGTAATTTTCCTGAATGATAAATAAATGGATGTTGTTCAATTCCAGCAGCTGGGTAAACGGTGCATTGTTTTCCAGGAATGACTTCATTTTGGGCATAACATAAACAGGAATCTCATTCGTATTCATCACTTCAAGACCCAAATCCAGAAGTCCCATATAATGCCCTAAATGGGCATGGGTAATGCAAATACCGGATATACGGGGTTTTTCATTTATATGGTGCTCTATCAGTTGCAGTTGGTATTTAAAATCAGGAGTGATATCAATCAGAAAACAATCCTTTCCATCCAGAACTGCAAGTGACGCAATCAGTCGTTTTTGGTTCGAATCTTTCCATGCCTCCCTACAGCAATCTTCTGAACAACCGGTATGGGGGTATCCTCCATCCTGTGCTGTTCCCAGTACTAATAGGTTTTCCGATGCATTTGCCTGTTGCAATGTATTTAGTGGAAAGTTGAGAAGATGTTATAAGTTATTTGCAGAGTTTTCTTGTCTTGCGGTTCTTCCAAGAGGTGGTTTTCACATGCTCATTACTGATCCATCCCTGTACCTGGTTCACAGGGCTTTCTACCTTATAATCATCCTCTCTTTTCTCGATAATACGGGCATATGAGGAGGCCCTGAGTTTGCCTATCGTATTCCCCTCTCCATCTGCTGGCGGAACATCCCAGAGGTCTACTGTATAATTGAGGAAGACCCATTTCCTGTCTTTTCCCAATCGTTCAGCAATATCGCCCGCTGCCCAAAGAGCAACATATTCAACACAGTCTGGATCAACATTTTCTGCCACAGCAGGCGCTTTCTCAACGCTACTGCTTTCCTGGGTTTTTAAATCTTTATTGCACCCAATAAAAATGACTGCAATGCACCCTAAAAACATTGATAGCAAATTATTATTACGTAAAATCATGTAATCTCCATTTTCCTGATTGGGGAAATTTAAAAACTTTTATTAGATGGGAAATAGGGTTAGTTGCTGTTTCTAATGCTTTATTTTATTGATTATGAAAAAGTTGACTCCAGAAAAATATATTTGTAATTCTGAATTATTTATTAAATAATTCATATCATAATCCAATTGATTTCATTAGTACCACCACTAGAATGCCTGGTAATAAAAGCAAAATGAGGGGTTTCTCTTTAATTAATTGAATTGCTGTAATATCCTCAATTGGAATCATCCTGCTGTAACTTGCTTCAGATTGATCAGCCAGGGATTCAATTGGCGATCTATTACTAAAAACAGGCTGCTTGGGTTTATTCCACCACCAATCATCTAATAATTCGACTTTAATGCTATCCTCCTTTATAGAAATAATATTTTCAATTTCTAAACTATATTTTGGTAAATAAATAATGAATTTATTAGATTTTTTCTTTATAACTCTTAAAATCTTTACTTTTTCCTTAAGACTTAGCTTCTGAAAATCTATCAGTTTTTCACTAAATTGAACTTTTATAGAATCAGAAGCTATAGAAAAACTGAGACTCAATATTATTATCAGGATGAGTTTTGACATGCTCTAATTTACATACAATTTTCAGTTGATAGAAATGACAGGGGAATTTTGGAGTAATTCCTGATTTTTATCTTTATTTCAATAGTACCATTTTATGAGATGAATAATCCTGATCGTTTATTGTAAATTGATAAAGATAAACTCCTGAACTAAATGGTTCCATGTTTATTTCAAATTCATGCCTACCTCCATCTAACAGATCATAATCTTTTTGGGTAATTTTGCGCCCATTTAAATCATAAATCGTATAACTCACCTTTGACGGATTTGCCAAATAAATGGACAGAGTAGTAACAGGGTTAAATGGATTGGGATAGTTTGAATAAATTTCATGTTTTTGGGGTATCTCGGGAATATCTGTGGAAAGATTGTCAAAATTATCATCTCCCGATAAGACCGCTCTAATATTCCAATCTGCATCTGCATGCTCTGTTAAACGTTTACAGGATTCCCCTGTATTTCCTCTATAAAAAGACAAATTATCATTCACACTGTTGGAATATATACCCAAATCAGCAGGATACACACCCCCTGTTCCATTAAAATTTATTTCAACATAATAAGTCTCACCTGCATTCCAAATAATAGCTTCCTCCAAAAGGGAAATATGTGCCCAGCCACCATCTCTGAACGTATCAGGATTCCAATTGACATTTCTGGTAGAGCTGTAGAGTAGATTTTGAGGCGTATTATTTGCCCATCCCTCCCAAATATTGAAGGTATAATCCGTCACATCCCAGGACCAGAACGATGGTGGAAATACCGTTTCAATCCCTGAAAGTAATGCAGTATCAGATACTTCAAAACGAACCCCTGCCCATTGGAGGAAAGAATAGGAATCATCATAAGATATGCCATCATACCCACCCTCATCATATCCCAGAATTTTCCCCTGTTTATTGGGATTTATCACTGTAAAAGTAATTAATCCATCAGAATCCTCAGCAATATTACTGATAGAAATATCACTGCCACTGCCCTCTTCAACTCTTCCATCTCCATTTCTGTCATAACTATAGGTTTCTGTGTTGGGATTTGATGAAGCTCCTAAATCTGTTACACCCAGCCAGCCAGGGAAAGGATCCTTATTATCTGCACTTCCTGAAGCTGAATAAAGATCACCCTCCCCATCTGCCTGTAATAAATTCACCCCATAAAATTCTGGATTCACATTCACCCTGTTAATAGCAGGGTACATACCTGTAATAATTTCATCTATGTGCCATACCAATAAACCGGACTTTTCTAAATACTGGTCTGCACCCAACTTTTGTCTATTTTCCAAAATTAAGTACTCCTGGGGCATATTTGAATTCATCGGCAGTATCATTGCAGTAATATCCGCCCCACCAGTTTCAGCAGGTAAAATAATCTCTTCGGTATTATTGGTAACATTTTCAATAATTATTGGATTTATAAACCCCATTTCATAACGGCTCCAGGCACTCATATAGGCAGGGCTAGTTTGTCTCTTCCAATTACCACTACCCATAAGGCCCCATTCACCAATGCCGGCTGCAGAATTCTCAGAAGTATCATACAAATCGGGTAAGCCAAGTACATGTCCCATTTCATGACAGATAGTACCGATGGGGTGAATATCGTTTTTCCCCACACCAAAATAATTCATGTGAAATTGTTCGGGGATGACAATATACTTTTTAATTGTTACCCCATCTAATGAGAAATAGCCATCATCATTGGTTGGGGCATTGGCATTTATAGACCCAATACCATTGTCGCCGGAATGTATGAGGGACATGTGGGGCCAGAATTGGTCATCATCCCCATCTCCCCAGCCTTCCACAATTAAAATGACTAAATCTACCGCACCATCCTCATCTCCATCAAAATTACTAAAATCAAAATTTGATTCAATACCCATGGCAATTTCAACCACCAAGGCTGCGGCACTACGCGATATACCATTAGCCCCCCCGCCTGTGCCTTGTGCACCATCTACATAATAGCTATAATCATGGTTTACTGTGTTCCAATCCACAATGCTCTCATTATCACCAAATACCTCCAAATTGCCATTGGATATTTCATTGTAATAATCCCGTACACTCATATCATAATTGGGCGGCAGGGTACTGCCATCTGATTCTAAATCGGTTTCAAATAGAAGCTGGTGAAATTGCTCTTTAGAATATTCCCTATCCGGCATACCAGTAGGAAGATTGTCAAAATCCACCAGAAATACCAGGGGTTTTATCAAAGCGGTTACAGTTGATCTGTGCAGATTGGAATTGTGAAAATTAATTGAATATGAATCGACATGATTGATTTTTCTAACAAAAGGATTGCTTTCTTTTAACTTTATAGAAATTTCTAAATTCGTCGGTGCTGGATATTCTACACTGATGTGGGTTGGAGAAAACTTACCCTCCCTATTTAACTCACTAAAATACCAGCCTAAGCGAGTTTCATCTTCAATCCAATCGATGACGTAGCCATCTTCCGTTTCCATCCAGTTATAGTATTCATGGCCAAACATACGAACAGGAATTTTACTTCCATCAGGCTGCTGAACCTCAAAGGGAAAGGGGGGAGCGCTTACCGAATAAAGAGGGGATAAGAGAAAATAAAAGGAAAGGAATAAATTAAACAGGGTGCTCATCAACTAATTCCCTGCCCATGAGTTCCAGTATGGCTTGTCTTGGAGAAACATCCTCAAATAATACCTGGTAGATCTGTTCACAAAGCGGCATATCGATATTATTTTTCTGAGCAACATCATGAATTGATCGGGTGGTCTCCACGCCTTCAGCCACCATTTCCATACTGGCTAAAATATCACTTAATTTTTCACCTCTGCCAATTCGCTCTCCAACCTGCCGGTTGCGGCTATGAGGACTGAATGCCGTTACTACCAAATCACCCATTCCACTGAGACCGGAAAATGTTGCCCGCTCTGCTCCCATTTTTGTACCAAAACGAATGATTTCCTCCAGTCCCCGCGTAACCAGGGCAGCCATGGTGTTGTCGCCATAATCCAAGCCATGACAGATACCCGCTGCCAGGGCAATAATGTTTTTTGCAGCACCGCCTATTTCTACCCCAATTACATCCCAACCGGAATAAACCCTGAAATAATCATTGGAGAATATTTTTTGAACATTTCTGGCATTTTCGATATTTTTACAGGCTGCTACAACGGTTGTGGGATATTTTTTGCTCACTTCCTCAGCATGGCTGGGACCTGACAAAATCACAATTTCCTCTGGATTCAGATGCAATGTTTCTGCGATAACTTCACTCATCCGCATGCCGGTATTATTCTCGATCCCCTTTGAAACGGATACAATAGGTTTCTCCCAATTATCGGGGAATTTTTCCAGCACCAACCGTACCACCTGGCTGGGAACGGCAGATACCAGCAAATCGCCATATTCACATATTTCTTCTAATGTTGAAGTGAATTGTAGCGCATGATTGAGTTTTACACCAGGTAGAAATGGATGTATGTGAGATTGATTAATTGTATCTACGAAATTCTGTTCAAGATGCCATAAGAGCACTTCATGGCCATTTTCATGGAGCACCTGTCCCAGGGCAGTTCCCCAGGATCCGGCTCCCAGAACTGCTATTTTCATGCTTTAAATTACCGTGCCCAGTTGGAAATAGGGCTCACCCTGAGAAGCAAGGTGGGTTTGAAGCGCAGATAATCCTTCTGGTTTGACTATTACAATCAGTCCAATTCCCAGGTTCATGGAATGGCGCATATCATCCTCAGGGACATTTCCCAGCTCTTGAATGAGAGTAAATATTGGAGGTCTTTCCCAACAATTCCAATCAATTTCCAGATCCTGACCCTCCCCAAGAATACGTCTGGTATTATCAATAATACCTCCCCCCGTAATATGGGAGATGCCAACCAGCCAATTTTCATGAAGAATGCCATCCATGGCAGGGAGATAAGATTTATGGATAGCCAAGAGGGCATCTCCAATAGTTGTCCCTAAAGATTCTACAAAATCACTGCAGTCATAATTATCTAAAAGGACTTTTCGGGCAAGTGAATAACCATTGGTATGCAGGCCGGTTGATGGCAATCCAACCAGGATATCATCAGGATTGACACCCCGATTGGGCATCATTTCATCTTTCTCAGCAACACCGATAATGGTACCAGAAATATCATAATCTCCCGGTTTGTAAAAATCGGGCATTTCAGCTGTTTCACCACCGATAAGGGCACAGTCATTTTCCCTGCAGGCTTTGGCTAAACCAGAGACCACTTCTTCAAAAACATCCACATCCAATTTCCCCACTGCAAAGTAATCCAGAAAGAATAAGGGTCGAGCACCCACAGCCAGAATATCATTGGTACAGTGATTTACCAGGCATTGACCAATAGTATCATGGCGATTGGTGAGAAAAGCCAGCTTCAGTTTTGTTCCAACACCATCCGCACTGGACACCAAAACAGGCTCTTTATATTTATCTTGTGGAAATTGAAAACACCCTCCAAAGCCGCCCAGATCGGTGAGAACATTTTCGCTGAATGTGGATCGAACATGCTTTTTAATACGAGATACAGCTTCAGTTCCTGCATCAATATCCACTCCTGCTTCTTTATATGTGGTCATTAACTATCCTGAATTACAATTTATAAGATTAAGCCATAGTCGGTTCCGGCTCTTCAACTTTTTTAGGGCTGCCTGAGTATATTTTTTCTACCGAAGCTGAAAAATGGTCCAGTACAACTTTACGTATTACTTTAAGTGTTGGTGTTAACTCACCGTCTTCTATAGTAAATAGCCTTGGCAATATCGCAAATTCTTTCACTCTTTCATAATTGGAAAAACCTTCCATTACCCCATCCACTTCTTTCTGAAGAAGCGCTTTTACGTCAGGATGGTCGGACATGATATCACTTCCGGAAACCGATTTACCCTGGGCAGAAAGTTCATTTTCAACGGCTTCCTGAGTGGGCACAATCAGCGCACTTATGAAATTTTTATTATCCCCAATAACCACCACCTGTTCAATAAAGGGTGAATTGGTCAAGGCATTTTCCATTGGCGCGGGTGCCACATTTTTTCCACCAGAAGTAACCAGTATATTTTTCTTCCTATCTGTTATAAACAAAAAACCATCCTCATCGATATGTCCAATATCCCCAGTATGAAACCAGCCCTCGGAATCGATGGCTTCTTTGGTAGCCTCTTCATTATTGAAATATCCCGTCATAATATTGGGTCCTTTTGCCAGGATTTCACCATCGTCAGCAATTTCAATATCTACATTAAAGAGAGGTTTCCCAACCGAACCGTAGCGTACGGAACCAGGATAATTACAGGTAAGCACAGGGCTGGTTTCCGAAAGACCATAACCTTCCAGAATCATTATATCTGCTGCTGCAAAAAATTCTCCAATTTCCTTTGAAAGGGGAGCACCGCCAGAAACGAAAAATCGCAGTCTGCCGCCCACCCTGTCTTTCACCTTACTGTAAACCAGTTTATCTGCAATTTTATGTTTAAGACCCAATACAAATGGCAGGGCCTGGTTTTTAAGCCTGTACCGCGTTGCCTCTTTTCCAACACCTATTGCCCACCAGAAAATCTTTTGTCTGGCTTCTGGTGCAGATTTCAATCCTGCCCGAACTTTAGCATACATTTTTTCATAAAGCCGAGGAACACTGAGCACAACCGTAGGCTTAACTTCCCGAAGATTGTCTGGTACCGTTTCAATACTTTCAGCATAATATACCTGGGAACCAACACTGAATGCTGTGAAATGACCTCCCATTCTTTCAAATGAATGGCTTAAAGGCAGAAATGACAGGAATACTTCCGTATCATCAAAGGAAATATCCTGTTTGATACCCTCCACATTACTCATCATATTGCCATGGGTAAGTTTGACACCTTTGGGATTTCCTGTGGTTCCTGAGGTGTAAATAAGTGTGAGCAAATCATTTGGTTCCAGCTTTGAAATTAAATCTTCAAATGATGTTTCGGAATCCTGTTCATGTTTGGTGCCTAAATCAAGAAAATCCATAAAATTGAAAATTCTGTCATCAGAATCTGTATTGGAATCATCCATCACAACTGCATACTGTAAATTCGGGCAATTCCCCCAGGATGACATTACTTTCTGCATTTGTTCCTGGTTTTCAGCAAACACCACCTTCGAATCAGAATTATTGAGAATATATTCAACCTGGCTGGGAATAAGGGTTGGATACACACTTACCGTAGCAGCGCTGGAGCAAATTATGCCATAATCAGACATGGCCCAGCGAGGACTGTTGTTAGAAAGCAAGGCAACATTACTGCCTTTGCCGATACCTAAAGATTGGAGAGCAAAAGCCAGGTCTTTCACCGTTGATCGAATTTCATTTCCAGATAAACCAATCCACTCATTATCTTTTTTGTAAAAATAGAGTTCCTTATTGGGATACTCGTTGGTAACATGGTTGAACATTTGAGATACTGTTGTAAATGTCATCTATAATTCCTTTCTTATGTGGTGATAATCGGAGGGATATTATAAAACAATTTCAAAATTCATTCCAACCGCAAATTAAGATTGATAAATATATTTTGTATTTTTATCGTTTAGTTTTTGTCATGCAGAATAAATTATCAATAAATTAAATACTGTGCTAATAGCCGGGGTGGTGAAATTGGTAGACGCGCTGGATTCAAAATCCAGTATCCTTCGGGATGTGTCGGTTCGAGCCCGACCCTCGGTACAACGGTTTTATCAACGAGGATTAACTCTTCTGAGATAAAACCTTACGGCTCAGAATCCCAAACGAATGTTGCCAAATGTTGCCAGTATGGTGCCAAAATACTAGAAAATGGTATGTATTTTTGGGATACTTCGCCTATTTCTACCAATTCACCACTTCATACTTACTTGCTTAACCTAAAGGGAGAAGCAAATGGGTACATATAAACTAAAACAAAGAAAACGTGATAAGATCTTTTATGTTGATTACCATCAAAATGGGCAACGTATCCGAATATCGCTCGCAACTCGTGACTACAATCAAGCCTTAGTTTTAGCCACTAAATATGGAGTGAATCACGTGCCAACCGTTACACCAATTCTTTATGGTCAATCTCAGGAAAAAGTCTCTTATATCGAAGCTGTAAATAAGTTTATACTATCTGATTATAATCAACCAAATGCCTGGAAAGATGGGTTCCCAGCCCCCAGCAATAGACGTGGAGCTTGCAGGAATGGTGCGTGTATTCTTTATACCTTACGGCATCTTCAGGAATTTGGTAATATAAGATATGTATCCGATTTAACCTATCCAGCGCTTCAGGACTTCATCAACTCCAGGAGCACAACCTACACGAATAAAACTCTAAATAAATACAAAAACCGTATCCGGAAATTTCTACACTTCTGCTATAAAATGGACTGGGTTATTAAAAATGAAGCAGATAAACTAGATAGATTGAAAGAAGTAACACCAGATCGATATAGTTTTTCCCGTGCGGAGGCTGATACTGTTATTAATTCAGAAGAGTCTACAGAATATCGCCCATTTTTTGAACTGATGCTTGAGACAGGGTTGCGGGCTTGTGACACCTGGGAGTTAACACAAGGTAATTTCCCTATAGATCCTGAGGACGGAAGCAGATACCTCAGGGTCAGGATGAAGAAAAATAATAGTGTGCTTGAAGTGCCTATCAGTAAGAGAGCACAGGAAATAGTAGCAAGCTTAGACACGGTTTTGTTTCCCTGGGCTCAAAATGTATGGAATCGTGACAGGGCTTTGATAGCTATAAAACACGCCTTTGGAAGGGCTGGCAATGCCGGAGCTAAGTTTTGTAAAAAACACGGGATTACACTGCACGTATGGCGTCATACATTCGCCCAGTGGAAACTTGACAGTGGTGTGCGAAAAGAAATAATCCAACAGCTATTGGGTCATCAATCTGTCACAACTACAGAAATCTATGCAAATACTCGTGAAAAGTCAATCCTGAAATCATTTGTATAAGTTTCCCGTGCGGTTTTTTACTGGCTTTACAAATAACCCAGTCAACAGCTAGTATTTAACCTGTTTTTCAGGCTTATTCACCATCGTGACCACCGTTACCTGTTATCGTGAACACTTAATTCTTTTCCCCACTGTTTCTCCGTGTTTATCAGTGAGTATTGGGGTATCTTTTATGATCATATGATTCCTTTAATTAAATGTATTTTCCTAATATATATATATGGTGTATATGGTGTATTGCCCCTCTAAAAGCAACACACACAATCAAATATGCCCAATACACGCAATACACGTTATTTTGAACCCGCATCCATATGCTCTAATTCTTTTATAGCCGATTTGATGAAGTACCATTTATCCTTACCCTTGTATCCAAGAAATCCCCAATCTTTCATTTTGTTTAAGAATCTTGTTAGGTTGTTAGCCTTTGATTTATCGGTTGATGAATAATTATCAAACTCATCGGGAATATACTTTCTAAATTTTGCACGTGTGAATGTGGATACCATTTTCATTTCAGTATTATTATATACTTCCCATAATAACTTATATTCCCATTTCTTCTTTGGTGTAGCGAAGTGAGATTCAATATTCATAATAACTTCTTCTTTTATAAATGTAGATGTTTCATCATTCCAACGAAGTTTAAATGGTACTTTGTATAATTCATTCTTTCCTGTTCTACCCGCTTTAACAATCTTTGCAATTCTTAGATTCGGAGATAGAGAAGATGAATGTATCATCAAACAATTCGTGGCTACATTTACAAGCGTCTTTCCTCCTTGTATTTGGTCTGATATTAAGTCCCTTAGTGCTTCTGTACCTTTCTTGTTATGACACCCAAGAAGAATTGATAGATTATATTGTTCAATTAATTCACATATGTAGGATAGTAATTCTTTTAATTCTTCATTCTCTTGAATGTTTTTGTCAGTAGATGTATACATATTGTCGACGATCAATACACCATTTCTAAAACCCAGTCTATCCATTGTAATTTTAATTTTTATCCAATTGTTAATAAATAACTTCTTATCAGGTGTCATAACACATATCTTAAAATTCTTCAGCCAATCTTCATTTCCCGCCTTTTCAATATAGTGTGGTAGCATCTGATTTAATCTTGATTGAATATTGAAGTTTTTATCTTCAAATTGTACATATAATATTTTATTCACTATCATCTACCTCCATACTATGTATTTCAAAATAGTCAAATAGCGGTACACCACTTGCAAGGCTTAAAGCCGCAGATAATATAACCCAAGATTTACCCGTGCCTTCATCACCTGCAATAAGTGATATCGAACCTTTATCCATAATATTATTTATCAAGGGATATTGTGGCTCAAACTTTGCTTCCCTAAACTTATCTAAAGTCATAGTTTCAAATCCTTTTCTTTTTTCGTTTTCTTGTTTTAGTATTTCTACTCGATTGTCCAACGCTTCAAAGAAATTCTCCCCAACTGGTGAATGTATGAATGCATCTGTGCAATCATACCCCTTTGGTAGATCATCTCTCCATTTAGCCGTATATACCATATGTGATGGTAGTTCTGATTTGATAAATGCACCCACCTTACTACCACCACCATATCCCGCATCATCGTGGTCGTATACAATGGTTATGTCACCGTTAAAATACTTGATTAGATCAATAGTTTCCTTTGGAATGGAGTATGCTCCGGCAGTTACGGAAATCGCTTGAAATCCATAGGATAAGAGCGTTAAAACATCTTTCTCACCCTCAACGATGTATAGAGCTTTATCGTGATCAAATTCATTT
>ERZ813253.101-NODE-101-length-32397-cov-6.361915_pt1 | contig 32397 bp, 37 predicted proteins | sample MGYA00520893_ERZ813253 | MGnify/ENA primary metagenome ERZ813253 (study PRJEB31669, sample SAMD00080414) | marine metagenome | biome: oceanic hadal pelagic zone biome; feature: marine hadalpelagic zone; material: sea water | place: Pacific Ocean:Izu-Bonin Trench...
CCCCGGCGCTCTTCCGATCTCCGAGCGCATGTTCTCCGCCCTGCGACTCAAGCAGGCGATCGACGCCCTCGGGGCGAGCAAGAACAACGTCGTGCTCAACGCCTTCCGCATCGCGATTAACGGCGGCCTGTCGGTACTCAGCATGGAAGACGGCATCGTCGATGAGTTCGAGGACGAGAGCGGCGTCGATACGGTGACATCCTCGAACGAGATTTATGACGCGACCGACGATTTCTACGACAACAGCGCCAGCCAGACGCTCATCAATCAAGGCGATGGAACCGTCCTCGGCGATATGACCGGTAACGGCGGTCTCGCCGCCGCGTTCGACGGCACCACCAGCCAGATCGCAGCCAACTGCGCTAACCAGGGGGGGGACACGTCGTATATCGGCAAGGACTGGGGCAGCGGCAACGACAAAATTGTTGATGGGTTCAAGACCTGGTCGTCGAGCGACGAGGGCTACAGCCTGACCGCCACGCCGAACATCACCATAACCCTCCAGGGCTCGACGGATAATTTCTCATCGTCCATCGTCGATCTCGGCAGCGTTGGACCGACAACCGACATCGACGGCCTGACCATGGACAAGCTCTCCGGCCTGACCGTGACCACCGCCTATCGCTACCATCGCCTGAAACTCTTCGCCGAATCGAACAACAATAAGTATTTCGCCGAGGTCGAGTTCTACGAGACGCCGGGCACCGACATGGTGCTCCAATCGAACGCCTTCGCCGCCGCGACGCCCGCCGACCCCATCGAGGCGCGCATCGTGCTGTTCGAGGAAGACGTGGCCGTGGTGACCCTGAACACCGATTTGAAGGCCTACGCCAGCCGCGACGGCGGCACCACCTGGACCCAGATCACCCTGGCCGACGAGGGCAATTACGAGAGCGGCAAGCAAATCCTCGCAGGGTTGGCCGACATCTCGGGCCAGCCCTCCGGGGCCTCGATGAAATGGAAACTGACCACTCACAACGCCAAGGAGCTCAAGCTCCACGGCGTCGCCTTGCAATGGAGTTGATGACATGCCGCCGAAGCGAACCCCCAGCCCCGCCGCTCGCGCGCGCCGCGATCTCGACGCGCTGATCACCGCGATCCTCGACAAGCTCGAAGCCGACGACCCGGCCTGGGCGGCGAAACTCGGCCCGGCCCTGGCCGCCGCCCGGCAGCGCGCGGCCAGCCGTAATCCCCGATAAGGATATCCCCATGAGGCGGAAAGAGGATGTCAACGGCGTCGGCAAGAGGCATCGCCGCTGGCACCAACGGCTCGCCATGCTGCCGCTCGCGTCGGTCATCGCGGTGACGGTCGCCCTGATGGGCGTCGCCTACGGCTATGGCCAGGTCAGCGACCGCACCCTGCAGAACGCCGACCGCATCGAGCGCATCGAGATACGCATCGAGCGGCAGCTCGCGGCCATCAACGACAAGCTCGACAGCCTGTTTGAGCCGAGGACGGGCCCGCAATTCTGAATCTTAAAAGGAGATGAAAAATGGAAATCGACCTCACTCCCATCCTGGCGATCATCATCGACCTTCTCGCTGCCGCCCTGATGGCCCTCGGCGGTTGGGCGTTGGCGAAAATGGGCCGCAAGTTCGGCCTCGAGGCGGACGACCAGGTGCGCATCTATCTCGGCGAGGCCCTGGCCGGCGGCATCGGCTGGGCCAAGGAGCAGGCGCGCAAGCGCGGCGATGACTTCGCGATCATCGAGGTGCGCAGCCGGCTGGTCGCCGAGGCGGGACAATATGTCATCGAGCGCGTGCCCGATGCGGTCGAGCGTTTCGGCCTGAACCCCGCGCGCATCGAGAGGCTCATCGAGGCCCGGCTGGGGGGCGTATGACCGCGCTCCTCGCCCTGTTCGGAAAACTTATCGCCCAGGTGATTGGCGGGCTGGCGGCGGCATTGCCTTTTGCCCTGGCCTTCGTCGCCGGCCGCCGGGGCGCGCAGGCGAGACAATTGAAACGATCGGAGAGGCGTCGTCATGGCCAATTACAAATACGCCGTCCTGGCGACCGCGCTGTTCTCGACAGCCTGCGCCGGGGCGGCTTCTGAAGGCGACGGCGCGCTCGTCGTCGATTATGACCCCCATTTCCAGGCCGCGGTCATGGAAGAATACGGCGCCCTGCCGATCTCCTGTCAGCCCAACGACCCCGACACCCCGCCCGGCTGCTCAGCCATCAAATCGATGATCAACGACTATATGCACCTGCGCGCGCGGTTGCGGGTGGACTAGGGGGGCCGCTACAATCCCCCATGCTCAACTACGACATGCCCCTGTGGCGGCCGCCTTCGGAGGGCGATAACCTTATAATCCAGGCGACCATTGGGTGCAGCTTCAACCGCTGCGGCTTCTGTTCCATGTATCGCACCAAGGAATACCGCGCCCGGCCCCTGGCGGATGTGTTCGCCGATATCGAGAGGGCGGCGGCGCTCTGGCCCATGTCGCACCGGGTGTTCCTCGCCGACGGCGACGCCCTGGTCCTGCCGCTCGACGATCTCCTGCGCATCCTCGACAAGCTCGCCGAAGCCTTGCCCAGCCTGGCGCGGGTGTCGTCCTACGCCCTGCCGGCGAACCTCATCAAGAAGTCGGTCGCCGACCTGGCGGCCCTGAAATCGCGCAAGCTCAGCCTGCTCTATTACGGCATGGAGAGCGGTTCCGCCGACATCCTCAAGCGGGTCACCAAGGGGGCCAGCCCGCGCGCCATCGCCACCGGGCTGGCCAAGGCGCGCGAGGCCGGGATCAAGGTCTCGGCGACGGTGATCCTCGGCCTCGGCGGCGCCGGGCGCTGGCGCGATCATATCGACGGCACCGCGGCGCTGATCAACGAAACCGCGCCGACTTATCTCTCGACCCTGCAGCTCGGCCTCGATCCCATGATCGAGGCGGAATTCCGCGCCCGCTTCGGCGAGCCCTTCGAGCCCCAGGACGATGCCGGCATGCTCACCGAGCAGGTCCATCTGATCTCCCAGCTCGACCCGCCCCGGCCGGTGATCTTCCGCTCGAACCACGCCTCCAACGCCCTGCCCCTGGCCGGCACCCTGCCCAAGGACCGCGACGCCCTGCTCGCCGTGCTGGAAGCGGCGCGGGCCGGAGAGGTCGCCCTAAGGCCGAGGCATCTGCGCAGCCATTAAGCGCGCGCCCGCAGGAAGGCATCCATATGCAAGCGCGATTGCTCGGGGCCGTAGGCTTGCGCCTGGCCCACCGGGCAGGCGCGGCGGGCGCGGCAGGATTGCGCCATGCAGTCGTTGACATCAAGGTTGGCTTCACCGGCGGGGCTGGCGATATGCGCGGCGCAGGCCGCTACATCGTAGCCATCCGTGGTCAGCGCGCCGACCGGGCAGGTCGCGAGACAGGGCTTATCGGCGCAGCTCTCACAGGGGCTCGGGCGGCCGTCCTCGGGCGGCAGATCGAGCCTGCCCGGGAAGGCTAAGGCGCCCCGGTAGGCGTGCCAGAGGCCGTGATCGGGATGGATCAGCGGGCCGATGGGCGAGGGGTGGACCGGCTCGGCCCGTTGCGCCCAGCGCTGGAAGGGCAGGTGGGGCGGGCCGCCGAAGGGAAACAGCGCCTGGCCGCCGAGGGCCTCGGCGAGGGGCTCAAGCAGCCGCCGGGTCCAGCGGTCGAGGGCATGGGGCTCGTCTGATGCCTGACGCTGCCCGCTAAACATCCGCCACATTGCGGGGCCCACATTGCCGGCGAGCACCAGGGTCTTCGTCGGCCTGCCGCCGGGCAGGGCGGGGACGCGGTCCTCGGCGGTGGGGTGAAACCCGCCGCGCGGGGTCAACCCGTCTCGCGTGAGCGCCGCAACGATGGCCGGAAAATCCGCCACGGTTATTCCCTCTTCCATGGTTATCCCATTTGGGGTTATCCCATTTGGGGTTATTCCATTTGGCGCCGCAGGTGGTTGAGCATGTCGATGCGGGTGATCAGGCCGAGATACTCGTCGCCGTCGTTGACGATGGCGACCCGGTCCTTGGCGAAGATGGCGAACAGGCTTTTCAACGGCGCCGAGGGGGCGACGGTCTCGAGCTTGGCGGTCATGAACTCCCTGACCGGATTATTGAAGCGCTCCTCATGTTGGAAGATCGCGATCAGCACATCGGATTCATCGAGGATGCCGACCACCTGGCCGCCCTCGATGACCACCAACTGGCTCACGTCGTAGAGCTTCATGCGGGAATAGGCGATCAGCAGGCTGTCGTCGGGCTTGAGGGTGAAATCCTCGTTATCGACATGACGCCGGGCGATGAGATCGCGGATATCGCCGTAGCTGCTGCGCTCGATCAGTCCCTTATCGAGCATCCAGAAATCGTTGTACATCTTCGACAGATACTTGTTGCCGCTGTCGGGTACGAAGGTGACGACGCGCTTGGGCTCGGTCTGCGCCCGGCAATAGCGCAGCGCCGCGCTGATCAGGGTGCCCGACGACGAGCCGACGATGAAGCCCTCCTTACGCAGCACCTCGCGCGCCGTGGCGAAGGCCTCCTTGTCGGAAATGATGTAGGCCGCGGACACCAGGGAAAGGTCGCAATTGGGCGGCACGAAATCCTCGCCGATGCCCTCGACCAGCCACGAGCCGACGTCCTCGGGCGCTTCGCCGGTGTTGACGATATCGGCCAGGATCGAGCCCTCCGGGTCGGCCAGCACCATTTCCACATGGGGCGCGTGGGCCTTCATGAAGCGGCCGATGCCGGTGAGCGTGCCGCCCGAGCCGACGCCGCAGACCACGGCGTCGAGGTCCTGATCCATCTGCGCCCAAATCTCCGGCGCGGTGGTCGTCTCGTGGGCCCGGGGGTTGGCCGGATTGGCGAACTGATTGACGTAGATGGCGCCCATTTCCCCGGCGATGCGTTCGGCGAAATCCTGGTAGTGTTCCGGGTGGCCCTTGCCCACGTCCGAGCGGGTCATGCGCACCTCGGCGCCCAGGGCCTTGAGATGGAAGACCTTCTCCTGGCTCATCTTGTCGGGCATGACGATGATCAGCCGGTAGCCCTTTTGCGACGCCACCAGGGCGAGGCCGAGGCCGGTGTTGCCGGCGGTCGCCTCGACCAGCACGCCGCCGGGCTTGAGCGAGCCGTCGGCCTCGGCGGCCTCGATCATGGAGAGCCCGATGCGGTCCTTGATGGAGCCGCCCGGGTTCTGGTTCTCAAGCTTGGCGAACAGGCGGCAGGGCCCGGTGTCGAGTTTGGTGAACTCGACCATCGGCGTGTTGCCGATCAACTCGAGGACGCTGCGGCTGGCGGACATGATTTGACTCTCCGGCGAGGGTAACAACCAAACAAGCCTATCGAAATCGGCGCGATTGGCAATGTCTGGTATAAGAATCATCCATGACCGCCCCCCATCACCCGGAAAACTTTCGCGCCTATGGCCTGCTGGTTCGCTCAGGGCGGGTGCTGATCGCGGCGGAATATGTCGGCGATCTGTTCGTTTGGAAATTGCCCGGCGGCGGGGTGGAGGAGGACGAGACCGCCGAGCAGGCGCTGGTGCGGGAGTTCAGGGAAGAGACCGGGCTCGAGATTACCGTCGGCGTGCTGTTGTCCTCTCCGGGCACCCTGCTCAGCCCCTGGAGCCACGTCAATTACACGCCGATCTATTATGCGGTGAGCGGTGCGGGCGCGATCGTCACGCCGCCCCATGAGCCCGTGCAGATGAGCTTCAAGGATCCCCGCGAGGCCATTGAGTCAGGCCTGATGGCGGCGCCCGAGATCGCCCTGCTCGAGACCCTGCTTAAGCCGCCTTCCTGATAACGAAGCGATAGACCCCGTCGGCCTCGTCCGCGGCGATCAGTTGATGGCCTGTGGTGGCGCAAAAGGCGTCGAAATCCTTTACCGAGCCCGGGTCCGTGGCGAGAACCTCAAGCTCCTCGCCGGGGCTCAGGCTATTCAACATCTTCTTGGCCCGCAAAATCGGCATGGGGCAGGTGAGTCCCTTGACGTCGAGCAGATGTGTCATCGGCCAATACCCTTCTTTCCCTAGGCCTCTCCTTTCCCGGAGGGGCCATTTTTTTGTTTTGAATCTTAGAGGCTAAATATACGCCCATGGAAGCGTTTGACGCTAGTGGTTCCCACTTAACGCTTGAGTCCCCCAAGAACCTATGGCCTGCCTGGGGTATTGCCCCTTTTGGACGGTACCAAATGTTAGATTCCATCCACTAGCGCTTCTCTGTCTGTCCCTCGGGCAGGGGCCGGGGGAGCTCGGCGCGAATCGTGGTGGGCCGCCGAATGATGTTGAGCGGGGTCGCCGCCAGGGTCCAAACGGCAAAATGGTCGGCCTCAGTGGACCAGCCGGGACCGGAATAACGATGCCCAGAAAAATTATATAATGACATGACGCTAACAATCTACTCGGGGGAATTACTGAATAACGGTTGCTAATATAATAACCAGGAAACAATAGAATCTTAATTTCTTGGTTACCTGCTATGGAATTATTGCAACCCAGCCCCCAAGTTTTCGCATAACCGCTTAGGTTTAATCCCGGTAATCGGGCTCCTCAAGATCGAGGCGGCGCTTGAGGGCGTCGAAAAAGAGTTCCGCCGCGGGGTCGTCGAAGCCGGCGAATTGCGATTGGGTCAAGGCGACCACGTCCTGCGGAATAAGCCTGGGTTCCGCGCCCGAGGAGACGATGGTGAACTGCTCCTTGCAGCAGAGTTCGAGGTAATAGAGGTCGTAGAAAGCCTCGGCGACGGTTGGTCCGGTAACGATGACACCGTGGTTGGCGAGGATCAGGACATTGTTGTCGCCGAGCACCTCGGCCATGCGCCGGCCTTCATCCGGCGTGTCGGCGAGGCCGTTGTAATGATCGTCATAGCTGATCCGCCCGTAGTAGCGCAGGCTGTTCTGGTTGATCGGCATCAGGCGCCCGCCCTCGATCATCGACAGCCAGGTGGCGTAGCGCATGTGGCTGTGGAGCACGCAGGCGGCGTCCGCTTTGCCGCGATGGATCGGCGCGTGGATGCAGACCCCGGAGGTCTCCGCGATGCCTTGGCCTTCCACCGTCTTGCCCGCGCTATCGACGGCGATCAGATTGCTCGCTGTAACCTCGCAACAGAGCAGGCCGTGGGCCTTGACCAGGAACAGATCGGGCCGGCCCGGCACGGTCAGGCTGAAATGATTCCAGATGCCGTCGTCCATGGCGAAGCGCACCGCCAGGCGATGAAACGCGGCCAGATCGATGCGCGCCTGGCGTATCGGGTCGGTGGCAGGGTCGGTGGTTTGCGTGGCTTCACTGAGGGCCATGGCCGCGTTCCTTCATGGGAGTTTGCCGCAGGGCTACACTGGCTCAATCGTCTTCACAGGTCCAGTCGGACGAGTCCAAGGCGCTGGCTGATCAGGCCCGGGATCGGCGGCCCTGTCCGCCCGGCCTGTTCTTCAAACTCATCCATCAGCGACGGATTAAGTCCAAGCAGGGCGCCATGGTTTGTTAGCTAATCAGAATGACTATTACACGCATTCATAAATTATAAAATATCGAGCAACATAAATTTGTCAAAAAGACAGCGTGTCCCGCTTTGTCCAGCGAAGCGGGGCGCGGGCGGCCCTGGGCGTCTCGCAAGAGATGCTCGGGGTCGTTCCGGTTTTCGGGGCTGATAAATCGACTATGGACGCCGCCCATTGGCCGTGTCGTGGCGTTCTCCTGTTAGATGGGCAATAGTGAGCCGCAAGTTTATTTTTCCGATTTGCCGATCAACAACCAGGGTGCGCCATTGGCTTTGATTTATCTGATACGCCATGGTCAGGAAACGGTGCGCGGGAGCGGGGCGCGCGATCCGGGTTTGAGCGATCTGGGCCGTGAACAGGCCACTGCCATGGCGGCGCGGATGCGGGCGATAGGACCCTGTGCGATTGTTTCAAGTCCCCTGGCCCGGGCGCGGGAAACTGCCGCACCGCTGGCCGAATTCTGGCGCACCAAACCGGTGATTGAACACGCGATCAAGGAAGTGCCTTCGCCGCCTGGGGAAGACCGGGCAGCGTGGTGGGATCGCGTATCGACCGGGTCGTGGGATGATGCGGGCGATGCGGTTGCGCAATGGTGCCAAGACATCATCGACTATCTTGGTGGATTGCAAAACGACACGGTGATTTTCAGTCACTTCGTGGTGATCAGCGCGATGGTCGGCGTCGCCACCGGCAGTCAGCGCATCGACAGTTTCCGGCCCGGCAATTGTTCCGTCACTATTCTGGACGTCAAAGATGGCGTCCTGTCGTTAGTTGAACGGGGTTTCGAAGCGTCCAAGGATGTCCGCTAACGGGTGGGATTTTGGCCATCCCAGAGATCGCCCCCAAAATCCTTAGAAAATAAAGTTTACGGGCGTTTGCAATGGTGCCGCCGGGAAGGATCGAACTTCCGACCTCACCCTTACCAAGGGTGCGCTCTACCACTGAGCTACGGCGGCCTTGAGAGGCGCGGCGCACCATGCCACAGTGATTTCCGCCGCGCAAGATGCGGTGAGGGGATTGCATGGCCAGAAATACAAATATAGCCAAGCCTAAAGCGGCCAAAGCGGGCGCCTCGCCCAGCGCCGAACGCAGTGCCGCCGCGCTTCGTGAGAATTTGCGGCGGCGCAAGCGCCAGCAACGGCTGCGGGATGCCGCCGATACGCAGGGCCCGGCGAAAACCGACGGCTAGCCGTAAGCCTCCGTCCTATGTTACCCCTATGGCCGTTTTTCCTGCCGCCAAGGACCAGCCCCCGACCATGAACGAAGACATCGCAGAGCTTCTCGGCCGCTTCGAGCAGACCACGGCCCGAGTCGGCATCATCGGCATGGGCTATGTCGGCCTGCCTCTGGCCATCGCCACCTTAAAGGCCGGCTTCCGGACCACCGGTTTCGACGTCGATGGGGCCAAGATCGAGGCCCTGAATTCCGGGCGTTCTTACATCAAGCATATACCGGGGGACACCATCGCCGAGTTCCTTCGCCTCGGCGATTTTTCCGCCACCACGGATTTTGCCGGGCTCGCCGCCATGGACGCCGTCCTCATCTGCGTCCCCACGCCGCTGGCCGACGACCGCTCGCCGGATTTGAGCTATGTGGTGTCCTCGACCGAGGCGATCGCCGCTCATCTTCGCCCGGGCCAGCTCGTGATCCTCGAATCGACCACCTATCCCGGCACCACGGCGGAGGTCATGCGGCCGATTCTCGAGGGCGGCGGCCTCAAGTCGGGCCGGGATTTCTACCTCGCCTATTCGCCGGAGCGCGAAGACCCCGGCAATCCTGCCTTCCAAACCCAGACCATTCCCAAGGTGGTCGGCGGCGACGGGGCGCAGGCCCTGGCCCTCGCCCTGGCGCTCTACGACAAGATCGTGGTCTCCACCGTGCCGGTGTCGTCGCTCGATACGGCGGAGGCGGTCAAGCTGACCGAGAATATCTTCCGCTCGGTCAACATCGCCCTGGTCAATGAATTGAAGCTGGTCTACGGCAAGATGGGTATCGACGTGTGGGAGGTCATCGAGGCGGCGAAGAGCAAGCCGTTCGGCTTCATGCCCTTCTATCCGGGGCCGGGCCTCGGCGGCCACTGCATCCCCATCGATCCCTTCTACCTCTCCTGGCGGGCCCGCCAGTTCGGTCAGGACACCCGCTTCATCGAACTCGCCGGCGAGATCAACACGGCCATGCCCGACCATGTGATCGCGGTGTTGGAGGGCGCCCTCGAGCAGCGCGCGGGCGTGGCCCTGGCGGATGCGAAGATTTTGGTCCTCGGCATCGCCTATAAGAAGAACGTCGACGATACCCGCGAAAGCCCGGCCTTCGCCATTCTGGAGCGCCTCGAGGCGCGCGGGACCGAGACCGCCTACTACGACCCCCATGCGACGGAAATCCCCCAAACCCGCGACCATATGGCCCTGGCCGGCCGGCGATCCATCGCCTGGGAGCCGGCGGCCATGGGCGCCTACGACGCCGCCCTGATCGTCACCGATCACGACGATGTGGATTATGCGGCCCTGGTCAGAGAATGCCGCCTGGTCGTCGATTCCCGCAACGCCACCCGCCATGTGACCGAAGGCCGCGAAAAGATCGTCATGGCGTGAGAGCCAATTCTTGCAAATCGTCCCATCGTCGCTATAGTCCGGCGATCCTGTTGGCGGTATTGATGCGCCGGCGGCCTGAATTTTGTTTTATCTAAGGAGAGTTCGATGTTGATTTCCCCGGCGTTTGCCCAGGATGCCGGCGCGCCGTCCGGCGGCGGGCTGGAAATGTTCATGCCGTTCATTCTCATCATCGTGATCTTCTATTTTCTCCTGTGGCGGCCGCAGCAGAAAAAGATGAAGCAACACCGCGAGATGCTGGGCGGCCTCAAGCGCGGCGACCGGGTGCTCACCGGCGGCGGCATCTATGGACGGATTGCGCGCGTCGAAGGGGACGAAGAACTGATCGTCGAGATCGCCCCCGAGGTCCGGGTCCGGGTGGCGCGGGGCACGGTGTCGGAAGTGCTCGTCAAGGGCGAGCCGGCCAAGGCGTCCGCGAACGACGATACCAAGGGAAGATCCAAGGGCGATTCCAAATCCAAGGGCGATTCCAAGAGCGAATCCAAGAGCGGCGTGCCGACCGTCGAGCGTAAGTAAGCTGACCTCCTCAAACGATAAGCGTTACGGATAACGCCGCCCGCCATGCTTCATTTTTCACGGTTGAAGATCAATCTGATCCTCGGGCTTTGCCTGCTCGGGTTCTTATTCGCCATGCCTAACCTGCTCGACGAGGATGTCGCGGATCAATTGCCGGACTGGCTGCCGCACAAGCAGATCAGCCTGGGGCTCGATCTGCAGGGCGGCTCGCACCTGCTGCTTGAGGTCGGCGTCGAGACCGTGGTGCGCGAACGCCTCAACGCCCTGGTCGATGAGACCCGCGTGGCGCTTCGCGGGGCGCGCATCGGCTATTCGGGGCTCGGCGCCGATGCGACGCGGGTCAGCGTCACCCTGCGCAATCCCGGCGCCGATCTGGAACAGGCGCGCGATCTGCTGCGCGCTATCGATCGCAATCTTTTGGTCGCCGATGACAGCGGCGCCATCACGCTCACCCTCAGCGAAGCCGCGCTGAGCGAAATGCGCGATTCAACGGTCACTCAATCGCTCGAAATCGTGCGCCGCCGGATCGACGAGACCGGCACCCGCGAGCCGACCATCCAGCGCCAGGGCAAGGAGCGCATCCTGGTGCAGCTTCCCGGCATCGACGATCCCGACCGCATCAAGAAAATCCTCGGCCAGACCGCCAAGCTGACCTTCCGGCTGGTCGATCTGAACACCTCCGTGGCCGACGCCGTGGCGGGGCGCATGCCCGCCGGATCGGAGCTTCTCGAAGACGCCGAAGACCGCGACGCCAGCGGCCGCCCCATCCAATATGTGGTGCGCAAGCGTATCATGGTCAGCGGCGAGAATTTAATCGACGCCCAGCCGACCTTTCAGGACAATCAGCCGGTGGTCGCCTTCAGCTTCGATCCGGTGGGTGCGCGCAAGTTCGGCGATGTGACGACCAAGAATATCGGGCGGCCCTTCGCCATCGTGCTCGACAACAAGGTGATCAGCGCGCCGGTCATCCGCGGCGCCATCACCGGTGGGCGCGGCATCATCAGCGGCAATTTCACGGTCTCGGGCGCGACCGACCTCGCGCTGCTGCTGCGCGCCGGCGCCTTGCCCGCACCGCTCACCATCCTCGAGGAACGTTCCGTGGGGCCCGATCTGGGCGCCGATTCCGTCCGCGCCGGCAAGATCGCCGCGGTTCTCGGCCTGACCTTGGTGCTGGTCTTCATGGGCATCTGTTACGGCCTGTTCGGCTTGGCCGCCAATATCGCCCTGTTGATGAACGTGGTGCTGTTGGCGGCGGCGCTATCGGCCCTCCAGGCGACGCTCACCCTGCCCGGCATCGCCGGCATCGTACTCACCATCGGCATGGCGGTCGACGCCAACGTGCTGGTGTTCGAGCGTATCCGCGAGGAGATCGCCGGCGGGCGGACTCCGTTCTCGTCGGTCGATGCGGGCTATCGGCGGGCCCTGACCACCATCATCGATTCGAACGTCACCACCTTCATCGCCGCCATTCTGCTGTTCGGCCTGGGATCGGGGCCGGTGAAGGGTTTCGGCGTCACCCTGGCCATCGGTATCCTGACGTCGCTGTTCACCTCGGTCATGCTGACCCGGCTGATCATCGTCACCTGGCTGCGCCGCACGCGGCCCCAGACTTTACCGATATAAGAGCGGTATCCCATGAAGCCCCTGCGCCTTGTTCCCCGTAACACAACGTTCCGCTTCGTCAGCCTGCGCAGGATGTTCTATGTGATTTCCATCGCCGCCCTGATCGTCTCGGCGGGTCTGTTCTTCACGCGGGGCTTGAACCTCGGTATCGATTTCCTCGGCGGCATCATGATCGAGGCGAAGACCAACGGGCCGGCGGATCTCGGCGCCATGCGCGCCGAACTCGGCGGCCTCGGCCTCGGCGAAGTGACGTTGCAGGAATTCGGCGCGCCCGACGACGTGTTGATCCGCGTCGCGCGTCAGCCCGGCGGCGAGAAGGAACAGCAAGTCGCGGTTGCGCGCGTCAAGCAGGCGCTCGCCGCCATGGGGCGGGGCGATATAAGCTACCGGAGGGTCGAATTCGTCGGCCCCAAGGTGAGCGCGGAACTGGTCGAGGCGGGCATCACCGCGGTTATCGCCGCGGTATTTCTCATGCTGCTCTATATCTGGTTCCGCTTCGAGTGGCAGTTCAGTATCGGCGCGGTCATCGCCCTGATCCACGATGTCGGCCTGACCATGGGGATGTTCGCCCTGACCCAGTTCGAATTTAATCTGGCCAGCATCGCGGCGATCCTCACCATCGTCGGCTATTCGATCAACGACACCGTGGTGGTCTATGACCGGGTGCGCGAGAACTTGCGCAAGTACAAGACCATGCCGCTTGACGAGCTTGCCAACCTCAGCCTCAACGAGACCCTGTCGCGCACCACCATGACCTCGCTGACCACCATGCTCGCGCTGCTAGCACTTTACTTCTTCGGCGGTGAGGTCATTGAGGGCTTCGTCTTCGCCATGATGTTCGGGGTGGTGGTCGGCACCTATTCGTCGATCTTCATCGCCGTCGCCCTGCTGCTCGAAATGAAACCGACCCGCAGGGCCAAGCCGGATACCGACGCCGACGCGACCAAAGCGGATTAACACCCGATGATCGAAGCCTACGGCAACGGCGGCTTCACCATCGGCGGCGTGCGCAGCCTGGGCTCGGTCCTGGTCTTTACGGGCCGGGTCGAGGCTTGGGAGGCCGCCCAATTCGAGGATATCACTCTCGACAGCCTGCGCGGCGTGTTCAACGAAGATCCCGCCATCGAGCTGTTGTTGATCGGCTGTGGGACGGTGCAACCCATGCCGTCCGCCGCCTTGCGCCTTGGCCTGAGCGAGGCCGGCGTGGTCGCCGATTTCATGAACAGCGGGGCGGCCTGCCGGACCTTCAATGTGCTGCTGGCCGAGGGCCGCCGGGTCGCCGCCGCCCTGATCGCCGTGGAATGACCGTCGTCTGGGACCCCGCCCAATACGGCAAATTCGCCGAAGGACGCACCCGCCCGGTTGCAGAGATGCTCAATCGCATTCCCCTCGACGCGCCGTCGAAAATTTACGACCTGGGTTGCGGCGATGGCCGGGTCACGCAACTACTGGCGGCCCGTTGGCCCGATGCGCATATCACCGGCGTAGACTCATCGTCCGAAATGCTGGAGGAGGCGCGGAAACTGTTGCCCGATGGTCATTGGGTGGAAGCGGACCTGGCTAAGCTGAGCAAGCGGTGGAAGTTCAAGGCGGTGATGCAAAATAGCGGTGCAGCTTGAGTGGCGTAATTGGACATTTAATCAGAACGGAGGGGGATTATTCACCACCCTCTGCCTGCCACTTTAGATCAACACTTCGCCTGAGTCGCCGAAGCTCACACCTAGCAGGGTCACGCTGTCGTTGAGTTGGACCAAGGGTTCGGCGGCGGGGACGCTGAGTTGAGAATGCCACACCGACAGGTTAAAGTGATATTCATACTGCATGTTACGTTCCTTCGTGACGCTTGCGCCGACGGTCACGCCAGAACACGGCACCAAGGGCTGGGGACATCACAATGGCTTCAGCAATCAGATTGTAGAAATTGAACGGGCTGTATGTGTCCTGCATCCAGGTCCAGGTCTGCCAGGCATCGTTGGTCGACAGAAAAATCCCAAATATCGCGAAGGCGTTAAGTGCAATGACGAGCCCCATCCAGAGCCAGATGAACCAAGTGAGCGCCTTGTCCATCGACATTACCCTCTGAGCCGCTGTGTCTTCATTATCGAGAGCGGCACACTATTGGTAGATTGGCGACGGATTGCCGTATGCATTGTAGCCCGGCAATAGCAGCTACCAATAGCTGGGCTTATCCGTACCGTAGAGCGTTCGCTATAGAGGCCTTGCGAGCGTCTGATTTGGTATTCGTTGTCGCGCTCGGCGTTATATCGCTGCCGTATCTGGTCAGTAGTCTCAAGCCATGACGGCTGGCTGTCGTTTGTAGTGCCATATGAATTCGTGGAAGCGGGTAAAAAGGCCATCAGAAATAGGGCGACGATTGCGATTGCAAGGACTTCTTCGCTGGACATCGCTGGCAAAGCATTCTCCATCGATTGCTGACACTCCGACAAAAGCTCAACGAAGCTGGGAGAGGCGGCATTGATTTGGCCTTCACCCGACACACACAAATCGTGTTTTTAGTATTATGAACAATTCCTGTATAATGATTTAGGTGCATCCACAAACCTAGAGTGTTTTTCAGATGTCACAAGAAAAGCCCCTAAAAAAACAAAAAAAGCACTTAATGAAAGAGGAATCGCCCTCCCAGATGACGGCGGAAGAAGCATTCGCAAGAGCGATGGCGATCAAATTGCGTCCGAAACCCAAGGAGGCCAAGATGCCCAAACTTCTGGTGGTCGATCCCCCAGACGAGGTGGAGATATTCCAGGGCAAGGAGAACTCTTTGCCTCCCTCCAATCGGCAACCAGAGTTGACCCAGAGGGACGAACCCTTGTTGCTAAATTTGTTTCCAGCGTCAGAAACGAAAGCGGACTAGAAGAAGCCCAACGCCTTGCCGGTGAGTGGCTTGAGGAGCATGGAGAGTGAGGCGGGCCGTGGTCCAGCTGGTGACGTTTCTTGAAGGGGAAAAACGATGATAACCCGCGCTCTACTGGCTACCATTCTCTCACTCTGGCTCACCGCCTCGGCATGGGCTGGCTTCGACGAGGGTTTCGCGGCATACAGCCGTGGTGACTACGCCACGGCTTTTGAGGAATGGCTGCCTGTTGCAGAGCAGGGGAACGCCCGCGCCCAGATCATGCTCGGTATCATGTATGGCGACGGCAGGGGAGCGCCCCAGAACTACGCCGAGGCGGTGAAGTGGTATCGCTTGGCCGCAGCGCAGGGTCACGCTGGCGCCATGTTCAACCTCGGCTTGATGTATGCCCTCGGCAGGGGCGTGGTTGAAGACGACGCCGAGGCGGTGAAGTGGTATCGCTTGGCCGCCGAGCAGGGTGGCGCCAGCGCCCAGTACAACCTCGGCTTGATGTACAGCAACGGCCGGGGCGTGGCTCAGGACTACGCCGAGGCGGTGAAGTGGTATCGCTTGGCCGCAGCGCAGGGACAGGCCAAGGCCCAGAGCAACCTCGGCGTGATGTACGAAAACGGCTACGGCGTGCCCCAGGACTCCGCCGAGGCGGTGAAGTGGTATCGCTTGGCCGCCGAGCAGGGTCTCGCCGGTGCCCAGTACAACCTCGGCTTGATGTACGATACCGGCGAGGGCGTGGCTCAGGACTACGCCGAGGCGGTGAAGTGGTATCGCTTGGCCGCCGAGCAGGGTCTCGCCAGCGCTCAGAACAACCTCGGCTTCATGTACCGTAACGGCGAGGGCGTGGCTCAGGACTACGCCGAGGCGGTGAAGTGGTATCGCTTGGCCGCCGAGCAGGGTCACGCCAACGCCCAGAGCAACCTCGGCTTGATGTACAATAACGGCCGCTCCGTGGCTCAGGACTATATCCAGGCGCATATGTGGTCAAACTTAGCGGCGGCGAATGGCAGTGAGGCCGGCCGCAAAAACCGCGACATAATTGCTAAGAAAATGACCGCCGCAGACATATCAAAAGCCCAGGTCCTCGCTCGCGAGTGGCTTGAGGGGGAGTGAGGCAGTCTCTAGTTGTCTAAGATCGCCGGAGCTTAGGACCAAATTCCCGATATGCGAGAAAAGCGAAGGGGAGCAGGCGGGTGAAGACTAAACTGGTAATTTTGGAACTGATTTCTGGGCTGTTTGGCTGGGCGTGGATTATCGCCAGTTTTGCCGCAGTATATTTTCTTGTGATGGCGATTGGATTTGAAGGCAAGTGGTCTTCATTTTTTTGGGCGGTTGGCGCAGGAATAATAGCAAAGTGGCTGGCTCGTGGGTTTGTAGAAAATACGATGCGAATAGCAGAGGAAGACCAAGCCAACACCTTCATGGATTCTGAGAACAATCAGGAAGCAGACCACCGATTAGAAATCATTTCTGATTTTGGGGATTATTTGGGATCCGATCCAACCGGCGGCGACATTAGAGATGTATCCGAACTTCCACATTCCAAAGAAGACATCTTTCGCGCAATATTTTTGCAATTGGCTGTAGCGGAGGATGAAAGCCGTATTTCTGCATTGGAGGTAGGCGCTGTTATGCTTGCGGATTTTCAAGAGGGCATCGGTTCTGAACCATTAAGCCTCCTTGGGGTTCCAACCGAGCGATTGGTTCCATTATCAGAGAACAAGGAAGACATTCTTGCTATGGCAAAGGAAATTGCCGAAAACCCCAACAGGGAAAAATATGAGACATATAGGGCAATCGTGGATGAGGATTTGGTCCGTATTCAAGAGAAATTAAAGGCTGCTGGACTATCTAGAAAAGGGTTTGTTGAGGGTTAATGTCGAGAAATATAGGAATTTAATCTCACAACAAAAAACAACAAAACTGTAGCGGGCATAGAACCTTGAAATGAAACTTCTGTCGGGCACTCAAACCTGGAAAGGCGTAGGTTTGTCATGCTCATCGAGGGTCTCTGCTCGCTCCAAACGTCGGATGCAGATCATTATCTCATTCTGAATGGCAACGGCTACGCTCTGGAGGCATTAATTGCTAGCCCCCTGTTAGCCTAAATAAGATATTTTGGAGAAACTAAAAAACAGGAGCCTGTGAAATCGTCACAAACTCCTGTTATAACTAGTAAAATTGGTGGGCGCGACAGGATTCGAACCTGTGACCGCCTGATTAAAAGTCAGATGCTCTACCGACTGAGCTACGCGCCCTTGCAAGATCGGCGCACCATATGGCCGCGCCGATAGCCGGTCAATCATAATGGCTCGATGTCGCCCCTGGCCTGCTGCTCGGCGAAGTCGCGGGCGAAAGCGGCGAAAGCCTGGGCCGCGATAGCGTCGCGCATGCCGGCCATAAGCAATTGATAATATGTAATGTTATGCCAGCTCAGCAGGGTCGAGGCGAGGATCTCGTTGGCCTTCGCCAGATGATGCAGATAGGCCCGGCTGTAATGGCGACAGGCCGGGCAGGGGCAGGTCGCATCCAGCGGCCTCGGGTCGTCGGCGTGGCGGGCGTTGCGCAGGTTCACCGTGCCGCGCGCCGTGAAGGCCTGGGCGGTGCGGCCCGAGCGCGTCGGCAGCACGCAATCGAACATATCGACGCCGAGGCCCACCGCGCCGACCAGGTCGTCGGGCTTGCCCACCCCCATGAGATAGCGCGGCTTGTCGGCGGGCAGGTGGGGTACCGTGGCGGCGACGGTCTCGAACATCATCGCCTGGCCCTCGCCCACGGCGAGGCCGCCGATGGCGTAGCCGTCGAAGCCCATATCGCACAGGGCGCCGGCCGAGTCGGCGCGCAAATTCCCATAGACCCCGCCCTGGACGATGCCGAACAGGCCGTAGCCGGACGGCGCGCCGTAAGCCGCCTTCGAGCGCGCCGCCCAGGCCATGGAGCGCGCCATGGAGGCCGCCGCCTCGGCCTCGGTGGCGGGATAGGCCAGGCATTCGTCGAGCACCATGGCGATGGTGCTGTCGAGGTGGCGTTGGATTTCGATGGCGCGCTCGGGGGTCAGCTCATGGCGGCTGCCGTCGAGGTGGGACTGGAAGGTGACGCCCGCATCGCTGATGGTGCGCAGCTTGGCCAGGGACATCACCTGAAAGCCGCCGGAATCCGTGAGCAGCGGTCCCGGCCAGTTCATGAATTTCCGCACCCCGCCGAGCCGCCCGATGCGCTCCGCCCCGGGCCGCAGCATCAAATGATAGGTGTTGGCCAGGATGATCTCGGCGCCGGTCTCGGCGACCGCTTCGGGGGTCATCGCCTTGACCGCCGCCGCCGTGCCCACGGGCATGAAGGCCGGGGTTTGGATCGCGCCATGGATGGTCTCGATGCGCCCGGTTCGCGCGCTCCCGTCGGTGGCGGCAAGGGTGAAGGAGAATTTGCTCATGGGTCGAGCCTTGGGATGAAGCAGCAGTCGCCGTAGGAATAGAAGCGATAACCGGCGGCGACGGCGTGGGCGTAGGCGGCCTTCATGCGCGCCGTGCCGGCCAGGGCGCAGACCAGCATGAACAGGGTCGAGCGCGGCGTGTGAAAATTGGTGATCAGCCCATCGACCGCCTTGAAGCGATAGCCCGGCGTGATGAACAGGCGGGTCTCGCCCGCGAAGGGCGCCACGCGGCCGTCGTCACCGGCGGCGCTCTCGAGCAGCCGGAGACTGGTGGTGCCGACGGCGATGATCCGCCCGCCCGCCGCGCGCGCCCCGTTGATCGCCTCGGCGGCGGCGGCGTCCAGATGCCCGGTCTCGCCGTGCATGGGATGATCGTCGGTGTCGTCGACCTTGATCGGGAGAAAAGTACCGGCCCCCACATGGAGGGTCGCATAGACCGCGCCGACGCCGCGCTCGGTGAGCTCGGCCAGGCTTTGCTCGGTGAAATGCAGCCCCGCCGTGGGGGCGGCGACGGCGCCGTCGTGGCGCGCATAGACGGTCTGGTAATCCCGCCCGTCGCGGCAATCGGGGCCGGCCTCGCGCGGGATATAGGGCGGCAGGGGCGCCGACCCAAAGCGCGCCAGGGCCTCGTCCATGGTCATGGCCGCGCTGCTGAAGCGCAGGCGAACCTCGCCGCCCGCGCCCTTGGCGATGACCTCGGCCTCGAAATCCTCACCGAAGATCACATGATCGCCGAGCCTGAGCTTGCGCGCCGGCTTGACGAACGCATCCCAGCAGAATTCATCGATCGCCTTATGCAGGGTGGCCTCGATGCGAACCTCGCCGCGCCGCCCCGCGAGCCGCACCGGGATCACCTTGGTGTCGTTGAAGACCAGCATATCGCCGGGCGCCAGCAACTCCGCGAGGTCATGGAAGGCGCGGTCGGTAACTCCGTCCGCGCGGATTTCAAGCAGGCGGGATGAATCCCGCGGGACCGCCGGGCGCGCGGCGATCAACGCGCGCGGCAGGTCGAAATCGAACGTATCGACTTTCATCGATTAATACGCGTTATGCCTGTTCGCGCGCGATCGCCCGTTTGAGATGGCCGTGCACATTGGCCGAGACGAAGGAGCTGACGTCGCCGCCGAGCCGGGCGATTTCCTTGACCAGGGCCGAGGCGATGAACTGGTGGCTTTCCGACGCCATGAGAAACACCGTCTCGATCTCGGCGTTGAGGCGGGCGTTCATGCCGGTCATCTGGAATTCATATTCGAAGTCGGACACCGCCCGCAGGCCGCGCACGATCATGGCGGCGCCGGCATTGTCGGCGAAATCCATCAGCAGGCCGTCGAAGGTCCGCACCTCGACCGTGCAGGGCCCGTCATCGAGGGCGGCGGTTTCCTGCTCGACGATGGCGAGCCGCTGGTCGATGTCGAACATCGGCTGCTTGCCGTCGTTGCGCGCCACCGCGATGATCAGATGATCGACCAGGCGCCGGGCGCGCCAGATGATGTCGAGATGGCCGTTGGTGACCGGATCGAAGGTCCCCGGATAGACGCCGACACGCCGCTTAGACATGATCATCTCCTTCGCCGGGGGCGGGCTCTTCTCCTGCGCCGGGGGCGGGCTCATCTCCTTCGCCGGGTGCGGGTTCTTCTCCTGCGCCGGTCTCGCTTTCGGGCGCGGTCTGATCCGCCGGGACGGCCTCGCCGTTCCCGTCGTCCCCATTGCCCTCGTCGCCCTCGTCGCCCTCGTCTTCGCCCATATCGGGCAGCCAGGCCACCGAAACCACGCGCTCGCCCTCGGATACCTTGAACAGGGTGACGCCCTGGGTGCGGCGGCTGGCGATCCGCACATCATGGACCGGCGAGCGGATCAACTGGCCGCCGTCGGTCACCAGCATGATCTGATCCTGAGCGGAAATCGGGAAGGTGGCGACCACATTGCCGTTGCGCTCCGAGGTCTCGATATTGACGATGCCCTGGCCGCCGCGCCCGGTGACCCGGTAGTCATAGGCCGAGGTGCGCTTGCCGAAGCCGTTCTCGGTGGCCGCGAGGATGAACTCTTCCGCCGCCGCCAGCTCGTCGATGCGCGCCTCATCCATCTCCACCGCATCGCCAGAGTCAGCCGCCGAGTCAGCCCCCGAGTCAGCCGTCGAGTCAGCCGTCTCAATCGGGCCCGTATCGCCGCCCTCCTCGCCCGCCTCGGCCCGCCGCCGCGCCCCCGCGATGCGCAGATAGGCGACGCGCTCGTCCGGGGTGGCATCCACATGGCGCAGCAGGGAGAGCGAGATCACTTCATCGCCCTTGGCAAGCCTGATGCCGCGCACGCCGACGGAATCGCGCCCCACAAAGACCCGCACGCCCTTCTCGGTCGAGGTCTCGACCCCGTCCTTGATCTTGGTGACGATCTTGGACACCGGGAAGCGGATGCATTTGCCGCTGCGCGTCGCCAGCAGAACGTCATCGTCGGCGGCGCAGGGCATGACGCCGATCAGCCGGGTGCCGTCGACGAGCTTCATGGCGATCTTGCCGTTGGCGCGCACATTGGCGAAATCCGACAGGGCGTTGCGCCGCACCTTGCCGTCGGAGGTCGCGAACATGACATGCTGATCGCTCCAGCTCGCCTCGTCCTCGGGGCTCGGCATGACCGTCGAGATGGTCTCGCCGTCGGCCAGGGGAAGGATATTGACCAGCGCCTTGCCGCGCGCCGTCGGGCTGGCGAGCGGCAGGCGATAGACCTTGAGGGTGTAGGCGATTCCGGTGGTCGAGAAGAACAGCAGCGGCGTGTGGGTGCTGACCACATAGACTTGGCCGACGAAATCCTCGTCGCGGGTCGCCATGCCGGCGCGGCCCTTGCCGCCGCGGCGCTGGGCGCGGTAGGTCGACAGCGGCACCCGCTTGATGTAGCCGCCGTGGCTCACGGTGACCACCATGTCCTCGCGCTGGATCAGGTCTTCGATGTCGTGCTCGAATTCGCTTTCCTCGATCACCGTGCGCCGGGGCGTGGCGAAGCGCTCTTTCATCTCGCTGAGTTCTTCGCGGAGGATTGCCTGCAGCCGGGGCCGCGAGCGCAGGATGTCGAGATAGCCGGCGATCCGTTCGGTGATGGTTTGCAGTTCATCGCCGATCTTCTCGCGCTCGAGCCCGGTCAGGCGGTGCAGGCGCAAATCGAGGATGGCGCGGGCCTGGATTTCGGTCATCCGGTAGCCCTCGTCGGTCAGCCGGGGCCCGCTGGGCTCGACCAGGGCGATAAACGCCCGGACCTGGTCGTCCGCCGGCCAGACCTCTTCCATCAGCCGCTCGCGCGCCACCGCCGGATCGGGCGATTTGCGGATCAGCGCGATCACCGCATCGATATTGACCACCGCGATGACCAGCCCGACCAGCACATGGGCGCGGTCGCGGGCCTTGCCGAGTTCGTAGACCGTGCGCCGGCGGATCACCTGTTCGCGGAAATCCACGAAGGCGGCGATCAACTCCTTGAGCGACATCAGCACGGGGCGGCCGTGGTCGAGCGCCAGCATGTTGACGCCGAAGCTGCTCTGCAACGGCGTGTGGCGGAACAGCTGGTTGAGCACGATTTCGCCCATGGCGTCGCGCTTGAGCTCGATCACCACCCGCACCCCGTCGCGGTCGGACTCATCGCGCAGCTCGGAGATGCCCTCGACGCGCTTCTCGCGCACCACCTCGGCGATGCGTTCGATCATCCGCGATTTGTTGGTCTGGTAGGGCACCTCGGTGACGATGATCGCCTCGCGGTCCTTGCGGATTTCCTCGAAATGGGTCTTCGAGCGCATGACCACCGAGCCGCGCCCGGTGGCCAGGGCCTGGCGCGCGCCGTTGACCCCGAGGATGATGCCGCCGGTGGGGAAATCGGGGCCCGGCACGATCTCGATGAGCGCCTCGATGGAAATATCGGGATCGTCGATATAGGCGAAGCAGGCGTCGATCACCTCGCCGAGATTATGGGGCGGGATGTTGGTCGCCATGCCGACCGCGATGCCGCCGGCGCCGTTGACCAGGAGATTGGGGAATTTCGCCGGCAGGACCACCGGCTCGCTGCCGCTGTCGTCGTAGCTCGGCTTGAAATCGACGGTATCCTTGTCGATGTCGGCGAGCAGCTCATGGGCCGAGCGCGCCAGGCGGGCCTCGGTGTAGCGCATGGCCGCGGCGCGGTCGCCGTCCATCGAGCCGAAATTGCCCTGGCCGTCGATCAGCGGCAGGCGCATGGCGAAATCCTGGGCCATGCGCACCATGGCGTCATAGATCGCCGAATCGCCATGGGGGTGATATTTGCCCATCACGTCGCCGACGATGCGGGCCGATTTGCGATAGACCTTGTCGGCGGTGTAGCCGCCCTCCTGCATGGCGAAGAGGATGCGGCGATGGACCGGCTTGAGCCCGTCGCGGGCGTCCGGCAGGGCGCGCGACACGATCACGCTCATGGCGTAATCGAGGTAGGAGCGTTTCATCTCCTCCTCGATGGCGACCAGAGTGACGTTTAATTCGGCGGGTTCTTCGGTGATAGTCACAAATGCCCTTCGGGGCTCAAATCAGGTAAGTTCAGCGGCCCTTTAAGGGGGGCAAACGGGAGCCTGTTCATAACGAATCGACCCCCCGCCAAAACGCCCCGTTTTCTAGCATATTTCGCCTTTGCGAACAACCGGACGCGGGGCTTTTTAATGGTCTAAATCGGGAGCGAAAAAGCGTTGTATTAGAAGGGGATATCGTCGTCCAGGTCGCCGCCGCCGCCGCCGGGTGGGGGACCGCCACCACCGCCGCCGTAATCGCCGCCCGAAGGGGCTCCGTCACCGCCCCCCGAGCCACCACCCCCGCCGCCATAATCGCCACCCCCGCCACCGCCGCCGCCACCCCGGGAATCGAGCATTTGCAGGGTCGAGTTGAAGCGCGTGAGCACGACCTCGGTGGTGTATTTCTCGACGCCCTGCTGGTCGGTCCATTTATTGGTCCGCAGCTGGCCCTCGAGATAGACCGAGGAGCCCTTGTGGAGATATTTGCTCGCCACATCGCAGAGCCGCTCGTCGAAGATCACCACCCGGTGCCATTCGGTGCGCTCGCGCTTCTCGCCGCTCGCCTTGTCGGTCCAGCGCTCGGAGGTGGCGACCCGCAGATTGACCACCGGGGAGCCGTTCGACAGGGAGCGAGACTCAGGATCGGCCCCCAGATTGCCGATGAGAATGACCTTATTTACGCTTCCCGCCATGTCGCTGTCCCCACTGTGAGCCTGTTTTAATTCCAGGCATCATTGTTACCCGATACTGCGGTTTACCGCCACCGGGTTTGGACACTTGGGGGCAAGAATTCCGTATCAAAAGGTAATAAGGCTTCGATGGGCCCGGCATGAGGTCGATAGGGATGCACCCGACTCAGACTTACCCCGCGCCGGCTTCCGCCTCATCCTGAGCTTGTCGAAGGATCGGATGGGCTGCCACTAACAACAAGTCATTGAACCACAGAGACACAGAGGCACAGAGGAGGAAGAAAAAAGAGAGAAAAAGATGCTTTATTCAAAATGTCTTTCTTTCTCGTCTTCCTCTGTGCCTCTGTGCCTCTGTGGTGATAAACATTGAGTAGACATTGATCCACCTCCGAGTTCACCGAACTCACCGCCGCCGAACACGCCTTCAAAGCCAGCATCGCCGTCATCGTCGCCGACAACGATATGCTCGGCGCGTTGTTCGATGAGGAAGCGTAAGGGTTAGTCGGGGCGGCGTAGGTTAGCGAGAGATTCTTCCACTTGTTCGATCATGGGGGCCGCGCCCACCTCGCGGAATAGCGCTAGGCTTTTCTCATACAATTCCTCGGCGTGGTCGAGATCGCCACGGGTCTTATAGAGGACGCCGAGGTTGCTGTAGTTGAGCGCCATGCCCTCTTTGCGTCTAAGGGCCTCGTTGAGCGTCAGGCTCTGCTTGTACATCTCCTCAGCACGGTCGAGCTCACCACGGGTCGAATAGAGGTTGCCAAGATTACCGTACTGGTTCGCCATGCCCTCTTTGCTTCCAAGGGCCTCGTTGAGCGCTAGGCTCTTCCCGTACATCTCTTCGGCACGGTCGAGGTCGCCACGGGTCAAATAGAGATTGCCGAGGTTGCCGTAGTCACTTGCCATGCCCTCCTTGCGCCCGAGGGCCTCCTCGATCGCCAGGCTTTTCTTGTACATCTCCTCGGCGCGGTCGAGGTCGCCACGGGTCGAATAGAGGAGTCCGAGGTTGCCGGTGGCAATAGCTATAAGTTCCTGATTTTCAACCCTGTTGCCCAACGCCAATACGCGCATGAACGCTTGCTCGGCATCGTCAATGTCGCCTGTACGGTATAGAAGATGCCCTAGCCGGTTCCAACCGTCGGCGTTGTCCGAGTCCAGATCGACGGCCTCGTGGTAGGCGGCGAGGGCCTTTTCGGTGTCGTGCAGGAAGGCCAGCGCGCCGATGTGACGGGCCGCCGCCGCCGCTTCCTCGGCCTTACGGTGCTCCTTGACCTCCTGAAACACAGCCTCGGCCGCCCCGGTCTCGCCCTTGGATAACAGTGCGAGCGCCTCATCGATTCCCGCCGGCGCATCGGGCTTATCGCGTTCGATTGAAAGCGCTTGAACAGCCTCGGTTAGCTGCCCCACCTGATCACGCAAAGTTTCTTCACGCTGGGCCGCATCGTGAAGCTGGTTTCGATGCCCCTCCTGTAAGGTCGCGACAATCGCGTTAACATCGACCTCAGCGGCCTCGCCGGTTTTTTCCGAGAAATAGCGGTACAGCACCCACACCCCTGCCACGAGTGTAGCCACAATCCCGAAGATTGCTTCGGCGCTCATTGCTCGTCAGTCATCGCCGGCGTTGGGTCTCCTTCTCTCCATTGATCGACCTCGCCGCTGAGCCAGACGAAGGCCGCGATGAAGAAGATAAGCAGGAGGAAGAACTTGACCAGATTGCTGAAAACGTTGGTCTGTGAGGCGCCGCATTGGGGACAGATATTTCCGCTGGCCACGATCACGGCATCGCAGGTCTTGCAGAGAACCAGCACCATGGTAATCCTCTCTCCCGTGAAGTTGCGGACAACGGGCGCACGGTAGCACGCGTCGGGAGAAACTCAACGACCCCACTTCCCCCTGGCCATTCGTTCACATAATGTTCTATAGTGCCGCCAGTCGATTCATCGAGTATTTTTGACGCCATGCAGAAGTTCATCGTGGTTCGCGGGGCGCGCGAGCATAACCTCAAGAACATCACCGTCGAGATTCCGCGCGACTCACTCACGGTGATCACCGGGCTGTCGGGCTCGGGCAAGTCCTCGCTCGCCTTCGACACCATCTATGCCGAGGGCCAGCGGCGCTATGTGGAGAGCCTGTCGGCCTATGCGCGGCAATTTTTGCAGCTCATGCAGAAGCCCGACATGGACCATATCGACGGGCTCTCGCCGGCCATCTCCATCGAGCAGAAGACGACCTCGAAGAACCCGCGCTCGACGGTCGGCACGGTGACCGAGATCTACGATTACATGCGCCTGCTGTTCGCCCGGGTCGGGGTGCCCTATTCGCCGGCCACCGGCCTGCCCATCGAGAGCCAGACGGTGAGCCAGATGGTCGACCGCATCCTGGCCATGAGCGCCGACACCCGGCTCTATCTGCTGGCCCCCATCGTGCGCGGCCGCAAGGGCGAATACCGCAAGGAACTCGCCGCGCTGCTCAAGCGCGGCTTCCAGCGGGTCAAGATCGACGGCGAGGTCTACCCCATCGACGAGGCCCCGGCGCTTGATAAGAAGCGCAAGCACGACATCGCCGTGGTGGTCGACCGCATCGTCGTGCGCGAGGGCCTGGGCAACCGCCTCGCCGACAGCCTGGAAGCGGCGCTGCAACTGGCCGACGGCATCGTCCAGGCGGAGAACGCGGACACCGGCGAGATCACCACCTTCTCGGCCAAGTTCGCCTGCCCGGTGTCGGGCTTCACCATCGAGGAAATCGAGCCCCGGCTGTTCTCCTTCAACAATCCCTACGGCGCCTGCCCGACCTGCGACGGCCTGGGCACGCGCATGTACATGGCGGTCGATCTCATCGTCCCCGACGAGACGAAATCCTTGCGCGACGGGGCCATCGCCCCCTGGGCCAATTCCTCCTCGCCCTATTACGCCCAGACCCAGGATAGCCTGGCGCGCCATCTGAAATTCAGCGTCACCCTGCCCTGGAGCGAGATCGACGAAGCCGCGCGGGCGCTCATCCTCTACGGCTCGGGCGATCAGCCGGTGGTCATGCGGTTCGACGACGGCCAGCGCAAATACCAGACCAAGAAGCCCTTCGAGGGCGTCATCCCCAACATGGAGCGGCGCTACCGCGAGACCGACTCATCCTGGATCCGCGAGGAGCTGGCGCGCTATCACGATGCCGCGCCCTGCGACGACTGCGAAGGCTTCCGCCTCAAGCCCGAGGCGCGGGCGGTCAAGATCGATGGGCTGCACATCAGCGAGGTGGCGCGCATGTCGATCGCCCAGGCAGCGGATTGGTTCGCCAAGGTCGATCAAAGCCTGACCGCCCAGAGCCGCGAGATCGCCCAGCGCATCCTCAAGGAGATCAACGAGCGCCTCGGCTTCCTGGTCAATGTGGGGCTGGAATATCTCACCCTGTCGCGCAATTCCGGCACCCTGTCGGGCGGCGAGAGCCAGCGTATCCGCCTGGCCTCCCAGATCGGCTCGGGGCTGACCGGGGTGCTCTATGTGCTGGATGAGCCCTCCATCGGCCTCCATCAGCGCGACAACGACCGCCTGCTGGAGACCCTCAAGCGCCTGCGCGATCTCGGCAATACGGTGATCGTCGTCGAGCATGACGAGGAGGCCATCCGCGCCGCCGACCATGTCATCGACATGGGCCCCGGCGCCGGCGAGCTGGGCGGCTATGTGGTCGCCGAGGGCGAGCCCGCCGACATCATGGCGGCGCCCGACAGCCTGACCGGCCAGTATCTCACCGGCGCCCAATGCATCCCTATCCCGGAGCGCCCGGAGAAGACCGGCAAGGACCACTATCTCACCATCCACGGGGCGCGCACCCACAATCTGCAAAACGTCAGCGCCTCGATCCCCCTGGGCCGCTTCACCTGCGTCACCGGGGTCTCGGGCAGCGGCAAATCGAGCCTGATCATCGAAACCCTGTACCGGGCCCTGGCCAAGCGGCTCATGCGCGCCCATTCCCATCCCGGCCCCTATGACCGCATCGAGGGAATCGAGTTCATCGACAAGGTGATCGATATCGATCAGTCGCCCATCGGCCGCACGCCGCGCTCCAACCCGGCGACCTATATCGGGGCCTTCACGCCGATCCGCGACTGGTTCGCCGGCCTGCCCGAATCGAAGGTCCGCGGCTACAAGCCGGGGCGCTTCTCATTCAACGTCAAGGGCGGCCGCTGCGAAGCCTGCCAGGGCGACGGGCTGATCAAGATCGAGATGCATTTCCTGCCCGACATCTACGTGCAATGCGACGTCTGCAACGGCAGCCGCTACAACCGCGAGACCCTGGAAGTGCTGTTCAAAGGGAAATCCATCGCCGATGTGCTCACCATGACCGTCGATGACGGGGTCGCCTTCTTCAAGGCGGTGCCGGCGATCCGCGACAAACTCACCACCCTGCAGCGGGTCGGCCTGGGCTATATCCGGGTCGGCCAGCCGGCGACCACCCTGTCGGGCGGCGAGGCGCAACGGGTCAAGCTGTCGAAGGAACTGTCCAAGCGCGCCACCGGGCGGACCTTCTATATCCTCGATGAGCCGACCACCGGGCTGCATTTTCACGATGTGCGCAAGCTGCTCGAAGTGCTCCATGCCCTGGTCGATACGGGCAACACGGTGCTGGTGATCGAGCATAATATCGACGTCATCAAGACCGCCGACTGGATCATCGATCTCGGTCCCGGCGGCGGCGACAATGGCGGAAGGATCGTCATCGAGGGCACGCCCGAAGAGGTCGCCGATCATACGATGAGCTTCACCGGGCAATATCTCGCCGGCTACCTGGGCCGCGAGAAAGCGCGGCGGCGGGCTTAACTTAAGAAAGTTTCCGGGTTTTAAGAAAGCTTCCGGTAAATCTCGACGCTGCAGACGTAGGATTCGACGGAAACGCCGAACTCGTTGAAGCGCCCGGTGAATGATTTGAAGGACGGCTCGATGATGAGGCCGGCCCGGCTGGCGGTATCCATGGCCTCCTGGAGCTGGGCGATGGCCTGAGTGACCTGGAGGGCCAGCTTGCGGTCGCTGGGAACAAAATGTTTTTTGGTTACTTCCTTGGGCCGCGCCGGCGTCTTGAACTTGCTGAATGTCTTTTTGGCGTCTTTCGCCGCCTCGCCTGACTCATCCTTGTCGGCGACATTCTTGAAAATCAATAGCTTGCTTGCCATTACATGGCGTCCTTGTTTTGTGGCCGGCCCTTGAGATTTGCCAAAGGCCCGCCGTGGTGTGAATTCTCCCTGAATTCCTGTTTATGGCCGCCAAACTACGCCGCTTCATGGAGCCTATCTTCCCATGCTGTTTTTATGGGCACTCAAAACGGCGGAATGAGGTCTCCTTTGTGACAGCAGTTCGCGGCCGAAGACCAAACATAAAATAATTTAAAAGATTAAGATTAATTGGTAATAAATTATTTTATTTGATTAATAATTTTCTAACCCGATTCCAATTGACGATGGCTCCATCGCCAGAATGTCAATCGCATGAAAATCAACGGGAGACGCGGGAAATCGTCACATTCGCGGCTTTTTCCCTATAGTCTTGGGCATCTCATGAGATTGAAAAACGGAATCACACAATGACCCGCCATGTCCGGCAAGGTTAACGTCATCGGCGGCGGTCTCGCCGGGTGCGAGGCGGCCTGGCAGGCAGCGAGGCTCGGGACGCAGGCGGTGCTTTATGAAATGCGCCCGATGCGCGGCACCGAAGCCCACCTCACCGGCGGCCTGGCCGAGCTGGTGTGCTCTAATTCCTTCCGCTCGGACGATGCGGAGCGCAGCGCCATCGGCCTGCTCCATGAGGAGATGCGGCGCTGCGGCTCCCTGATCCTGGCCATGGCCGATGCCCATCAGGTGCCCGCCGGCGGCGCCCTGGCCGTCGACCGCGAGGGCTTTTCCGACGCCGTGCAGGCGGCTCTCGAGGCCGAGCCCTTGATCGAAATCCGGCGCGAAGAGGTTTGTGGCTTGCCCGCCGCCGACCAGGGTCCCACCATAATCGCCACCGGGCCGCTCACCTCGCCGGCTCTGAGCGAGGCCATCGGGGCGGTCACCGGCGAGGACAGCCTGGCCTTTTTCGATGCCATCGCGCCGATCATCTACAAGGATTCGATCGATTTCTCGAAGGCCTGGATGCAATCGCGCTACGACAAGGAGGGCCCGGCCGGCGATAGCGCCGCCTATATCAATTGCCCGCTCGACCGAGACGGCTACGAGGCCCTGATCGACGCCATGCTGGCCGCGGAGACCACCGAATTCAAGGAATGGGAGAAGGATACGCCCTATTTCGACGGCTGCCTGCCGATCGAGGTGATGGCGGCGCGCGGCCGCGAGACCCCGCGCTTCGGCCCCATGAAGCCGGTCGGGCTGACCAACCCGCACGATCCGACGGTCAAGGCCCATGCCATCGTCCAGCTCCGCCAGGATAACGCCCTCGGCACCCTCTACAATATGGTCGGCTTCCAGACCAAGATGAAACACGGCGAGCAGGTCCGCGTCCTGCGGACCATTCCGGGGCTCGAACAGGCGCGATTCGCCCGCCTCGGCGGCCTGCACCGCAACAGCTTCATCAACTCACCGAAGCTGCTCGACGAAACCCTGGCGCTGCGCGGCCGGCCCGATTTGCGCTTCGCCGGGCAGATCACCGGGGTCGAGGGCTATATCGAGAGCGCCGCCATGGGGCTGCTCGCCGGGCGCTTCGCCGCCCATGAACTTACTGGGGGGCTCGCCGGGCGCCCCACCTCGCCGCCGCCGACCACCGCCCTGGGCGCCCTGCTGAACCACATCACCCAGGGCGCCGATGCCGACACATTTCAGCCCATGAACGTGAATTTCGGGCTGTTCCCGCCCTTCCCCGAGCGCATCAAGAAAGCGATGCGCAAACAGGCCTATTGCACACGCGCGCTCACCGCCATGGACGGATGGCTCGCCGAATAGCGACTCGATACACGGCAAAACGCCTGTCCGCGTCCCGATGCGCCGTTAAAAAAAACAAGGCCCGCCAGGGCTTTGCGGCCACCCTTTGATCTCTTATGCTTTCGCTATATATAGGGGTTTGATCTTCAAGCAAATGGGGCTTCGGACTCCGGGGGATAGATTAAGTCATGAGCAGTATTCTCACATCACTGAACAAAACGGTTATCGCCGGCTTCGTCCTGGCGGTCCTGTTGTTTGTTTTCTACAACGTTGCGGGCGAAGGTTATTCCGGCAGCGACTTCGGCGTCTTCTTCTTCCGCTGGCTGCATGTTCTCTCGGGCGTCATGTGGATCGGGCTGTTGTGGTATTTCAACTTCGTCCAGATCCCCAACATGAAGAATATTCCCGACGAGCAGAAGCCGGCCATCGGCAAGGTCATCGCCCCGGCCGCCCTGTTCTGGTTCCGCTGGGCCGCCATGGCGACCATCGTCACCGGCCTGATCGTCTCCTACCTGAACGGCTATGGCCGGGAAGCCATGATGCTCGGCCTGACCGACGGCGTGGCGAAGCACACCATGATCGGCATCGGCATGTGGCTCGGCATTATCATGTGGGCCAATGTCTGGTTCGTCATCTGGCCGAACCAGAAGAAGGCGCTCGGCATGGTCGAATGCACCCCCGAGGAGAAGGCCGCCGCCGCGCGCACGGCCATGCTGTTCTCGCGCACCAACACCCTGCTGTCGATCCCCATGCTGTTCGCCATGGTCGCGGCGCAGAACCTGTTCTAAACGCACCACCGATCCGACGACGGAAAAGGGGCCTTCGGGCCCCTTTTTTTGGCGCTAGAGCATGTTCCGATCTTATAGGATCATGCTCTAGGCCGTGAGGGCCGCCTTGACCTGATCGGGAATTCCTTCGATGAGGGTCAACAGTACGCGCGAAGCTCCCTGTGGTTTTCTGATGCCCTGTTCCCAATTTCTAAGCGTCCCTAAGGGAAAGCCGAATTGTAGGGAGAATTCCTCCTGGGTCATGCCAAGCCGTTTGCGCAACGCGCGCACGTCTATCGTGCCAGGGATGCGGGCAGGAATGATCCGAGCCCGGCTCTTGTCGCCCTTTGCATAGGCTAGCGCGTCTTCAAGTCCTTCGACGATGCCTTGTCCAGGGGAGGCCATAATGTATTTCCTCATTCATTTATAATGATTCTTCAGTTGTTCGGTGAGTTTGGTCAGCTGTTTCTTTTCGTTGCCGGTCAGGTCTATTTTGGTGTTTTTGGTATAGGCCGCTAGCAGGAACAATGGCATCGCGGAAGAGTGATAATAATAGATGATGCGGGCTCCACCCCGCTTGCCTCTTCCCGACGCGGCCCACCGTAACTTTCGGATGCCGCCAGTTCCGGGGATGAGATCGCCTGCTTTCGGGTTTGCCGCGATAAAAAGTTCGAGTTCGAAAGCATCCTCGGATTCCAAAAACGACGCCGACCGGTCATAGGCCTTGGTAGCAACGAGAGTTACCAGTGTTTTCACGCGAACAATATACACCAATAGCGTACTATCTCAATGGTGTATTCGCCAGCCCCCCTGAACCCTGAGTTAGCCAGTTGTTGTTGCTTCAGCGCTTCGCGACGATAAACAGGCGGCGGAAGGGGAACAGGGTTATGCCGTCGCCGCGGCGCGGATAGGCCTTGGCGAGGCAGTGTCAGGGCAAAATTGCTTGAGCGCCGAAAGTGCATCTCGTAGCGTCCCGGGATGAAACATCCATTCCGCTATTTCAAGACCTCGCCCGAGATTATCCGTTTGGCGGTCATGATGTATGTCC
>ERZ813253.102-NODE-102-length-32291-cov-8.727490_pt1 | contig 32291 bp, 23 predicted proteins | sample MGYA00520893_ERZ813253 | MGnify/ENA primary metagenome ERZ813253 (study PRJEB31669, sample SAMD00080414) | marine metagenome | biome: oceanic hadal pelagic zone biome; feature: marine hadalpelagic zone; material: sea water | place: Pacific Ocean:Izu-Bonin Trench...
TTGGCCAAATCCAGGCCCACGGTGGTAATCTTCATATCGGACGGCTCCTCTCAAAGGTGGCAGTCAACACGACCGCCTTATGGCACTTAGATGCCGGAGAGTGGGGCCGTCCACCCCATCACCTCAGTTTGAAATGCACGGGGCTTCGCCCATCGGGCGGCTCAAGCGCGCTAGAAACGCACACGGCTTCTACCAGGAAAATCATGAACCGCGCCCTCCCCTTAGGGACGGATAGCCCGACTAAAGCTCGAGCAAACCCGAACCTCATCATCGAGAACGCTAACGTTTCCGGATGGAAATTCCCCTGTCAGCGACCCCTGAAAGCGTTTTGCGGTATGCCGCAATCAAGTGTTTCATGAGCGTTGCCATTTCAACTTTTCTGGAAGCGGCATTCCTCACGCTAGGCTACGCCTGATTGTGGCAAACCACCGCTGCATTTCCCCGCGGCTACCGCAACGCGCCATAAGAAACAGGATCGAATTCGCTGACCTGGATGACCTCATCGCGCAGGCGTTCCACCTGTTCAATCAGGGCGCATTCCGCTTCCGATAATATACCCTCGGAGGCGGCCGAGATGGCCATGGCGGTGACGCTATCCTTAGCCAATCGTCCGTCGCGCCTCGCCTGCTCAAGTTTGGCGCGGACCGGGGCGGCGGCACGGATTCTGGCGAAGGCATGATCCTGGCGGCCCAATCCCGGATCGTCTGGACCGGGGATGAAGATATCCGCCGTCAGGGCGTCCCGGACATCCATATCGGTCGTGATCGCCTCCGCCACGGCATCGATTTGCCTGTCCGTCGGGGCCGAGCGGGTCGGCCCGAGGGGGAACGTCAGAAATTTCGCGAGCGCCGCCGCGAAGCGGTTCGGCAGGTTGGCGAGAACACCCAGCAGCGCGCTCTCCACCTGCTTGAGGGCATGGGCGCAGGTCCAGTCGAGCAGGGCTCTTTGGTTAATCGGGCGGCCGTTGTCGTGGAAATGTTTAAGCGTTGCCGTCGCAATGAACATCCATGCGAAGGCGTCGGACAGGCGACCGCTGAGATATTCCTTGCGTTTGAGCGCTCCCCCCAGGGTTGCGAGGGCGATATCCGAGATCAGCGCGAAGGCCGCCGAGAAGCGCGCGATATCCTTGTAATGGCGGGCCTCGTGTCCGCTGACCGGCGACGACGCCAGCCGGCCCCCCGACAGCCCCAGCAGGAAAGCGCGAGCGGCGGTTTTGAAGATGTGAGCGACATGGCCGAAGAAGGCGCGGTCGAAAGCCCGGACGTTGCCGCCCTTGATGGCCTCCATTTCGTCCATGACGAAAGGATGGCAGCGCATCACACCCTGGCCAAAGATGATCAGCGAGCGGGTCAGGATGTTGGCGCCTTCGACCGTGATGCCGACAGGAATGGCGTTATAGGCGCCCGAGAAAATATTCTCCGGCCCCCGGCAGATCGCGCCGCCGGCGTGAATATCCATGGCGTCATCGATGCACGACCGAGATCCTTCCGTCAGGTAGGCCTTGACGATGGCCGAGATCACGGAGGGCTTTTCGCCGGCGTCCACGGCGCCAACCGCCAGGCGGCGTGCCGCGTTCATGAAATAGGCATGGCCGGCGATTCGGGCCAGAGGTTCGCGAACGCCCTCGAATTTTCCGATCGGCAGGCCGAACTGTTCGCGCACCGTGGCATAGGCGCTGGTCGAGCGGGCGGCGAGCTGGGCGGCGCCGACAGATTGCGAGGGCAATGAAATGCAGCGTCCGGTGGCCAGGGATTCCATCAGCATACGCCAGCCGTTACCGGCGCCGTCACGCCCGCCAATGATATAATCCAGCGGCACGAAGACGCCGTCGCCGGAAACTGGTCCGTTGTGGAATGGCACGCCCATGGGATCGTGTCGGTTGCCGATGACGACACCCGGCGTATTCCTGGGGATCAGGGCGCAGGTGATGCCGAGGTCCCGATCCCCGCCCATCAGGCCGTCGGGATCGTAGAGCCGAAAGGCGAGGCCGACGATGCCGGCTACCGGCGCCAGGGTGATATAGCGCTTATTGAAGGTCAGACGGATGCCGGTGATCTCTTTGCCGTCCCACATTCCCTTACAGATGACGCCCTGGCTGCGGCCGTTCGCGGCGTCGCTCCCGGCGCCCGGTTCGGTCAAGGCGAAACAGGGAATGTCCTCGCCGCTGGCCAGGCGGGGCAGATAGTAGTCCTTCTGTTCGTCGGTGCCGTAATGCAGCAGTAACTCGCCGGGCCCCAGCGAGTTCGGCACCATGACGGTGACGGCGGCGGTGACGCTACGGCTCGACAGCTTTACGATGACCGCCGAATGGGCGTGGGCGGAAAACCCGAGCCCCCCGTATTGCTTGGGAATGATCATGCCGAAGAAGCCGTTGTCCTTGAGGAAATTCCAGACATCCTCCGGCAGGTCGCGGCTCTGGATGATTCGCCAGTCGTCGAGCATGGTGCAGAGATCCTGCACAGGGCCGTCGAGGAAGGCCTGTTCTTCCTCCGACAAAGGCTTGATTTCGAAGTCCAGCAGCTTGCTCCAATCGGGCTTGCCGGAAAACAGCTCGCCATCCCACCAGACAGTCCCGGCCTTGAGCGCGATCCGTTCGGTGTCTCCCATCTCCGGCAGGGCGCGTCCGACTATTTTCATGACCGGGGCGGAAATAACGGCTCGCCTTATGGCCGGAACGACAAACAAGGCGATCAGTCCGGTGGCAAGAAGCAACAGTATGATTGACATCGTGGTCATGGTCATCAGTTCCTCAGTTCATCAGTTCCTCAGTGGCTTGCCTTTTTTCAGCATGTGTTCGACCCGCGCCAGAGTCTTATCCGTACGGGCGAGTCTGAGGATTGCGTCGCGCTCAAGCCGCAACACCCAGTCTTCTGAAACCGAATCCAGGGTATCGGTGTCGCCGCCGCTCAACACCAAGGCCAGTTCGCCGGCGATGACGCCATCATGGGCCGAGGCGACGCCCTTGTTGATGAAATCCCGCATCCCGAGGGCGAGCGCCGTTCGTCCCGTCGGTCCGGGGAGTCGCATCTCATAGGGTTCGGGCGGCCTATAGGTCTCGGCCATTTCGAGCGCCCGCGCCTTGGCCGCAGCCAGCACCCGGTCACGATTCATGACGATGCCGTCGCTCGCGCGCAGGAAAAGAAAATCCCTGGCTTCCATGGCCGATTTGGCGACCTGGGCCATGGCGATGGTTTCGAAAACCTTCATCACGGGCGGCATCGGCCCGCCCGGACGATCCGTTGCCACCGTCCAGCGGCCGAGCAGTTCCTTGCAGCCGCCCCAACCGGGAACGATGCCGACGCCGGCCTCGACCAGGCCCATATAGGTCTCGGCATGGGCCTCGACGGCGTCGCAGTGCAGCAGCACCTCGCAGCCGCCTCCGAGCGCCATGCCGGACGGTGCGCCGACAACGGGGAAAGGGGCGTAGCGCATTTTCTGGAAGGCGTCCTGACCGCGTTTCAGCAACCAGCGAATAGCCGGCCACAGCCTCAGCTTGGCCCCATAGAGCAGCAGCGCGATGTTGGCGCCGACGGAAAAATTGCTGCCCTCGTTGTGGATGACCAGAGCTTTGAACCCGCGGCCGGGCAACTCCCTGACCGCTTTCTCGATCATCCACAAAATGAACGGGTTGAGGGAATTCATCTTCGAGGTGAATTCCAGGCAGGCCACGCCATCGCCGATATCCCACAGGCTGGCCGACATGTTGCGGGCGATCGGCGGCGCGGTGCGTTTGACGTCTTCCAGCAGTAGTACGCCTTCCGGACGGACGATATTTTCGTAGCCGGCGCCGGTAAATTGCTGGCGCCGGCCCTCGCGGACGCGATAGAAAGACCCCGCCCCGACGGCGGCAAGCAGGGTCGGGACCGGCCGGTCGTCTTTTTCCAGCGCCGCCGCTAACCACCTCGGCCCGAGCCGGTCGATCAGCTCGAAGGGACCGAGTTTCCAATTATAACCAAGGCGCATGGCGCGATCGACGGAATCGACATCGTCGGCGATTTCCGGCACCAGGGCCACCGCGTATGCCAGCGTCGGAATCAGGACGGACCGGGCATAACGGCCCTCGGCGCTGTCATGGTCCAGGGTCGCCCGCAAGCCGCCTTTTTTCGAGACCATTGCCGCCGCCGGTATGGGCCGCCGCGCCGGGGCATAATCGCCGGTTTGCAAATCGATGACTTCCTTTATCCGGTCGCCGCCGCTCAGATTGAGGCGGTAAAAGCCACCCTTGCCCTTGCGCCCGGTGTAGCCGTCGGCGATCATCCGCGCCAGCAGCTCGGGCGCACTTCCCAGGGCGTGGAAGGGATCGTCGTCGGCCAGCGCGGATGCGAAACTCGCCAGGACATGCGGCATCAGATCGAGGCCGACCAGATCGAGCAGCCCGAAAATGCCGGTTCGGGGAATTCCGGCGGGCCGCCCGAGCACGGCGTCGGCCCGCTCGACGCCGATGCCCTGGCGGAAGGCCTCAGTGACGGCGGCATGGAGCCAGAAGGTGCCGATCCGGTTGGCGATAAAACCGGGCGTGTCCTTTGCGGTGACCACGGATTTCCCCATGTGCACGTCGGCGAAGGCGCGGACGCGCTGCTCCACGGCGGCATCGGTATCGGGGCCGATGACGATCTCCATCAACCGCATGTAGCGGGGTGGATTGAAGAAGTGAGTGATCAGGAAGCGGCGGCGCATGTCGTCGTCCAAACCCTCCGTCAGCACCCTGAGCGGCAGGGTCGAGGTGTTCGAGGAGACGGCCGCGCCGGCCTTCAGGTGGGGCTGGATGGATCGATAGAGCGTCTGTTTGATGTCGGTCCGCTCGATGATCGCTTCGATGATCCAGTCGCAGTCTGCGATCAAGGCCAAGTCGCCTTCCGTACAGCCGGGGGTTATCCGGCTCGATAGCGTTGGGTGCATGAGGGGCGCGGGTTCGGCCGCCTTCATCCTCTCGATGGCGCTCAGGGCGGCGTCAGGCACGACATCCAGCAGCACCACGTCGACGCCCGCATTGGCGGCCTGGGCGGCGATACCCGAGCCCATGACGCCGGCCCCGATGACGCAGATTTTTTCAATCTCGCTCATGACAGAGATTCCAGGACCGTGGCGATGCCCTGGCCGCCGCCGATGCATTGCGTGGCCAAGGCATAACGCCCGCCGTCCCGTTTGAGGATTTGCGCCGCCTTGGCTGTAATCCGGGCTCCGGTGGCGCCCAGCGGATGACCGAGCGCCAGCGCGCCGCCGTCGATATTGATTTTCGCTACGTCCAGCTCGAGGTCGCGGATCACGGCCAGCGACTGGCTGGCAAACGCTTCATTGAGTTCGATGACGTCGAGGTCGGCGGCCGTGATGCCGGCCCGCTCAAGGGCTTTTAGGGATGCGCTCACCGGACCGATACCCATGATTTCCGGCGAGCAGCCGCAAACCGCGATAGAGCAGATCCGGGCCAAGGGCTCAAGGGCGTGTCTCTCGGCAAAGTCTTCGCTGGTTATTAAGGTCGCCGCCGCGCCGTCGGACAAGGGCGACGATGTGCCGGCGGTCACCGTGCCGGTATCGCTGAAGGCCGGCTTCAACGCGCCCAGGACTTCCATCGTCGTATCTTCACGGATGCAACCGTCCGTAACGATGTCTCCTGCCTTGCCCCGAATGGGGATGATTTCTTCTTCCAGGCGGCCCGAGGACTGGGCCGCCGCCGCTTTCTCGTGGCTGCCGACCGCGAAGGCATCCTGTTCCTCGCGGCCGATGGCGTATTCGACCGCCAGGTTTTCCGCTGTTTCCCCCATGCCCATGTAAGCCTGCGGATAGCGCTCATAGAGGCCCGGATGGGGCATCGGGTTGAAACCGGTCATCGGTATGCGCGACATCGATTCGACGCCGGCACAGAGATAGGCCGAGCCTGCGCCCATCTGCAAGGCGCCGGCGGCCATGTGAATGGCCTGCATGGACGATCCGCAGAAGCGGTTGACGGTCACCCCGGCGACGCTCAAGGGCAACTCGGCCAGGAAGCCGACCAACCGGGCCATGTTGAAACCCTGCTCGCCTTCGGGAAAGGCGCAGCCGACGATCAGGTCTTCGATCATCGAAGGGTTGATGCCGGTCCGTTGCAACAGCCCGCGAACGACCTGGGACGCCATCTCATCGGGGCGAACGCGGGCCAATTCTCCCTTGAAGGCGGGGGTAAAGGGCGATCTTGCATATCCGGCAATGACGACGGGGATCATGGCTTTATCTCCTCTTTAAGGCGTGCGAGAGCCGACAGCGAAGGCTGGTAACTTCGACATTGGCATCGGCCATCAACTCTTCAATGCGCTTGATCGCGCCCTTCATGACGGCGGTATCGCGATCGGCCTGGAAGGCCTTGATTTCGTCGAGGCTGAAGCCGAGTCTCTTGGCCCGCAGAATATCTTCCAGGGCCTGCGCGGCGACATGCGGGAAGCACAGGATGCGCCCAATGCGCATCGGCTCCAGCAGCCCTTTATCGATATACAGACGAATGGCTCTGGGCGTGGCGTTACCAGCTTTCGCTAATTCGTCAACGGAGTAAAACTTATCCATGTTTGAGTTTCTCCAACGCTTGGCGATGTTCGGAAACCAGTTCCTTTTTTGACAGCTTGCCGATCATGGTTTTCGGCAATTCGTCTCGGAATTCGATTTCCGCCGGGTGCTCGATGGGATTTAGGATTTTTTCGACGAAGCCGAGCAGCTCGGCCTCATTGGCGCTCGCCCCGCCTTTCAATTTAACATAGGCCTTCGGCGTTTCGCCGCGGTAGTCGTCGGGGATACCGATGACGATGACCTCGTCGACATCCGCGTGCCGATAGAAGGCATCCTCAATGACGCGAGGGTAAACCTTGTAGCCGGAACAGAATATGACGTCCTTCAGGCGGTCCGTCAGAAACAGATAGCCGTCTTCGTCCCGATGGCCGACGTCGCCGGTCATCAACCAGCCGTTCCTGATCGTCGTGGCCGTTGCTTCGGGGTTGTTCCAATATCCGGCCATGACCTGCGGTCCCCTGACAGCGAGCTCACCGCGTTCTCCCTCGGCCACCGTGGTGTCCGGGTTGTCGAGGTCGCGGATCTCGACCTCGGTCCAGGTCAGCGGCAGGCCGATGGAATTAGGCTTGTTTTCGGAATCGGGCGGATTGCAGCTGATCACCGGAGAGGTCTCCGACAGACCGTAGCCTTCGACGACCACGCAGCCGGCCGCCGCCTCGAAGCTGGTCTTCACGGCGTGGGGCAGCGGCGCACCGCCGGAAATGCAAAAGCGGATGGAGGAAAGATCATAACGGTCCAGCCCGTCATATCCGGCGAGGGCGTTGAATATGGTCGGCACGGCCGGAAACAGGGTGGGGTGCTTGGTGTCGATGGTCTTCAGCACATCCACAAGATTGAAACGCGGCAGTAGAATCAGTTCCGATCCCGTTGCAATGCCCAGATTCATCGCGGCGGTCATGGCGAATACATGGAAGAAGGGAATCACGCACAGTATCCGTTCGCCGTTTGGATCGACGTCTCCCATCCACAACCGCACTTGCTCGGTGTTGGCCGTGACACTGGCATGGGTCAGCATTGCGCCCTTCGGGATTCCCGTGGTTCCCCCTGTGTATTGCAGTAACGCGATGTCTTGTTCCGGATCGATTTCGACCGGCTCGACGCGGCTTCCCTGCGAGACCAGCTTGTCGAAAGGAGTGATGCGAAGATCCTCTCCTATGTCCGCGATCTGGTGGCGCTTGAGGACGTTGAACAACAGTTCCTTGACCGTCGGCAAGGCATCGCTGAGGGAGCAAACGACTATCGAATTTAACGTGGTGCCATCCAGGGCCGCCGCCACCTTCGGATAGATGGTTTTCAGGTCGATCGTCACCATGACGGTGGTGCCGCTGTCGATTATCTGGTCGCGGATTTCACGCATCGTATAGAGCGGATTGAAATTGACCACCGTCGCCCCGGCCTTCATGGCGGCGAAATAGGCGATCACGTAATATGGGCAGTTGGGCAGGCAGAGCCCGACGCGATCGCCTTTTCGAACGCCCAGGTTCTGGAACCCCTTCGCCGCGCGGGTGACCATATCGCCGATTTCGCCATAGCTGTGGGTTTGTCCCAAGAAATCCAGGCACGGACGCCCCGGCATGCGGGCAACCGTATCGTCGAGGATGGCGTACACCGGCCTGACCGCCGGGCGCGGCGGCGGATTATGGCGGCTCCATGAAGCGGCGCCCGACCCGGCGCGTTCAATGAAATCCGTCAGCAGCTTGCAAGTGCCGCCGATATCTTCATTCAGGATACCGTGGCGGCTGGAAGAGACCCAGTGCAGAGCCTTGTCCTGCGTCGCCAGCTCATCGAAGATGGTTCGCGCACTGTCGGGTTCGACGACCGGATCGTCGTCGCCCTGGACAATCAAGGTCGGCACGTCAATCCGCGGCAAATGATCCTGTAGTTCCCCGGTCATAAGGCGAAGCTGATAGAGGCCATGAACCGGGACATTGCGGTAATTGATATCCGGATGTTCCGAATCATTCTCACGGAACGGCATGACGCCCTCGAAATTGGGCAACCAGTCGGCCAGCTTGTTTAATCCATGAACCAGCGGCACAAACGCCAGCTTACGATTACGATAGGCCAGCGGGGTCGATACGGACGCCACGCCGAGCAGTTTTTCCGGATGTTCCGTGGCCAGGATCAACGACAGGGCGCCACCGGCGGAGAATCCGATGACGACGATTCGATCGGCGAAGGCCGACAGAATCCGGTAGCCGCGGCGGACCGAATTCAACCAATCCCCCCAGGTCCGGCTTTTCAGATCCCAGGGAGACGTGCCGTGTCCGGCGAGCCGCACGCCCATCACCGCGTATCCCTGTTCATGAAGGCGATGTCCGAAATCGCTGAGTTCCGCCGGCGAAGCCAGGAAACCATGCACCAGAAGAACTCCCTTTTTAACCCGCTCCTTGGGCAGCAAGAGATAGGGGGCGCCGCTTTTCGTGGCGGTCTCCGTGTCGTTGATCTCGCGATGGGGTTCTTTAGAGAAATGGTCTCGATTCCAGGCCTGCGCCCTTAATTCGTCATCGAACAGTAAGTGCGCGAGTTCCTCATCCGATACGGTGGAAAACTTTTGCAGCGCCGCTTCGACGGCTTCCCCCACCGCCGGGATCGGGGCGACTTCATTGGCATAGACTAGAATGGGATTTTCGATGCGGATTTCATGGATTTTGTACTCCTGGCAAAGCTTGTCGGACAAGCGATAGGCGTCCGGCGTCTTGTCGACGAGACCGGTTCGCTTACAAAGGCCGAGGAAACGGTCCAACTCGAAGCTCATCCCATCCAGCAGGCTGCGGTACCTGTCCGGCCAGTCGAGGCTGCGATGCAGATGGACATTAGCGGCGGCCTGAAGATTCTTCAGCGCCAGGTAGAGAGCGCGGTGAAAATCGACAATCCCGATCTCCATGCGATTGCGCCGGATCAGCGATGTAATGATAGAGGACGCCAGATGGCTGAGGTTGATCGTCGTTCCGGCATAGATTGCGTGCATATATTGATCGCGAATACGGTGCGTCTCGTCGCTTATGCAACGCACCAGCATCCGTTCGGCGAAACCTTCCGCCCGGTCGCGAAGGGCGAACAGGCCGTCGAGAGAGCTGATTTTCAGGAAATATCCAGCCAGCAGTCTCTTCTCCCACCACCGCCATTTCTTTGCGGTCCTGATGGGCGGATTAAGGCGGATATCCATGTCGGTGTCGCGAAAGATCAGGTTGCCCTCGACGAGCATTTCTTCGGCGATCTGCTGCGGTAAATTTCTGGAGAACAGGTTAACCGCGCGGCTCAGGAAGTTTTCCTGCACGCGGATGGGATAGAACGTGATGGTCGCGGGAACGATCAGGGTGGGCTCGTTCGCCCGGGCCAGGAGCTGTCGCTCGTCCTCGAGTCCCAAGGCCCCGACCCAGCGCCCGATACGCTGGATGTCGCCCTTTTCGTGAAGATCGAGAATACGTTTCTTGAAGATGTCCAGAGTGAGCGCCAGAACCGCCGCGCCGCGATGATGCTTCCGGCGCTCCTGGGCCGATGGCGAGAAAATGCCGAATTTGCCGTCGCTGTCGAGAAACCGGCGATCTTTGATCATGCCGCCTTCGGGGAACATCACGACCTTGCGCCCGCGCAGGATTTCGGCGGCCAGGAATGCCAACAGGCCCGGCTGTTTGTTGGACATGGCGCCGAGGCCATGCAGGACTCTTGAAAGCCCTTCGCTGATTTCGAACAGGCTGTGATCGGCGACGGAGCGGGTATACGCCCCGGTTGCGCGGTGGATGATATAGGGAGGGATGACGGTCTCGAACCGTGCGAAATGATTAAACAGGAAGATATGGCCCCGTTTCAGGAGTTCATCGTCGGGATGAACCTTGAGGTTTAGTCCGAGGTGTTTCCTGATGGCTTCATACGTTCTGATGCTCCAGTCGTAATAGCCGTCATTGATCGCAAACGCGTCTTTATCGGCATCGGTCATTGTGGCACCTCATGGCGCCCCCTGTTAATTACATTTAGGTCAGGGGTGGAACGTCCGCGTTACGATTATAACGCCAGCGCGATAAACAATACTTTAACGTTTTAATGGGGGTTTTTATGGCCCGGCTTTGAACCTGCGGAAATTCCCTGATACGCAATCCAAATTCCCCGTTCCGCCTTTTGAATTCCCTGTTCCAAGGGGCTTTGTCATGTAAGGCCGCCGTTCACCGTTGCGCACGCGGGCGCTCGAAATCGTTGCGGAATCCGGTCAATGTACGCTCGGCATGGGCCATGCGCCACGACAGCATTTTCTGTGCGTACTCGGCAACGACCCCGGCGTAGGCCGGATCGTCGGCCAGATTGACGCTCTCATCCGGGTCTTCCCCGATGTCGTAGAGCAGCGATGGCAGCGCGGTGAAATGGACGTATTTGTAGCGCTGGCCGCGCACCACGCCGAGCGAACATTCGTCTAGGCGCAGCCCCATGTCGGTTTCGGGCTTACCGTTGACCACGTCGCGGAAGTCGATCTCCCAATGCACCTCCCGGCGCCAGTCGGCGGGCGTCCGGCCCTCGAGGAAAGGGGTTAGTGAACGGCCGTCGCACTGCAGCGGCGCCTCGCCGCCGAGCGATGCAAGGATGGTCGGCATGAGATCGATGTTCTCGGTAAAGCCATCGACCGTATGCCCGCGCGCCCCTTCCGCCGAAGCCCCCGGCGCGCGGATGATCAGCGGGACATGGAAGCCTTGGTCGAAAATACTTTCCTTGCCCAGCATCCAGTGATCCCAGAGCTGTTCCCCGTGATCGCTGGTAAACACGATCAGGGTGTTGTCGTAATCGCCGCTCGCCTTCAACGCGGCCATGATGCGGCCGATTTGGTGATCGACCTCGGATATCATCCCATAATAGGTGGCGCGCAATTGGCGCATGGCAGCCTCGTCATTGGGATGCTTCGCGGGGTCGATACCCTCGCGCACGTGGTGTTCGCGCAGCATCTAGGCCGTATAGGGATGGGACAGCGCCTCCGCCTCCGGCGAGGCGGCGCGCCGGAAGCCGGGCACCGCGTCGGGGTGGTACATGCTGTTGTAGGGTTCGGGCACGATGAACGGTGGATGCGGGCGCAGCAGGCTGAGGTGCAGGAACCACGGCCTGCGCGACGGCGTCGTCATCGCCGCGATGGCGCTGGCGGCCATGCAGGCCGTGTCGCTGTCCTCGGCGCGGTAGATCGGCGGCGCAAAACTCGGTCCGCGCGCCTCCGCCCCCGGATAGTCGGGAACCGGATCATAGACCGCGCTCGCGCGCCGGGGAATCTCGTAGCCCTTTGCCGCGAGGTCGCGCAGCCAGGGCACGGAGCCGGTCCAGCCCGCTTCGCTGCCGGGGACGAGCTGTGTGAATCCGGGCAAAACATTGCCGTATTGTTGGTGCGATGGGTCCCCCGGGCTCAGGGTTCGAGGATCGTAGCTCGTATCGGTATAGCCGATCAGTCCCGGGTCGTAGCCCAGTTTGCGAGCCTCGAGCGCCAGGTTGGTGAACCGCGCGTCGAGCGGCGTGCCGTTGCGCACCGAACGGTGGTTCATCATGTACATGCCGGTGAGCAGCGATGCGCGGCTTGGGCCGCAGGGGACGCATTGGGCGTAGTGGTTGCGGAACAGCACGCCGTCGGCGGCGAGCGCAACGAGGTGCGGCGTTTTCAGGGTGGGATGCCCGAGGATCGAGAGGCAGTCTCCCCGCCACTGATCCACGGTGATAAATAGAACGTTGATCCGTTCGCTCATGCTTTCCGGGATTTTGTTTTCATGGTGGCCCTTGTTCGAGGGCGCCCTTGAGCGTCAATTCCTCGGCGCGGTGGCAGGCCACCAGATGGCCCGCCCCGGCCTCCTGCAACGCCGGCGGAGATTCCCGGCAGATCTGCATGGCGTAGCGGCAGCGGGTGTGGAAGCGGCAGCCCGCCGGCGGGTTCGCCGGGGATGGCCGTTCGCCCTCCAGCAGCAACGGCTTCATGGCCTGGCGGGGATCGGCCTCGGGGATCGCCGACATCAGCGCCTCGGAATAGGGATGCTTGGGCGAATAATAGAGCGCCTCGGTCGGCGCCACCTCGACAATCTGACCGAGATACATGACCGCGACCCGATCGCAGATGTAGGCGACGGCGGCCAGGTCGTGGGCGATGAACAGGAAGGTCAGATTGAGTTGCTTCTGCAGATCCTTGAGGAGATTGAGGATCTGCGCCTGGATCGATACGTCGAGCGCCGAGACCGGTTCGTCGCAGACGATGAACTCCGGTTCCAGGACCAGCGCCCTGGCGATCGCGATACGCTGCCTCTGACCGCCGCTGAAGGCGTGGGGATAGCGGCTGAGATGCTCGACATCGAGGCCGCAGCGCCGCGCTATGTCGATCACTCGGTCATCGAGTTCGGCACCCTTGGCGAGCTTGTTGGCGATCAGGGGCTCGCTCAGCACGTCGCGCACGGTCATGCGCGGATTGAGCGAGGAATAGGGGTCCTGGAAGATCATCTGCATGTGGCGCCACATCGCCCTCATGGCGCGTCTGTCGAGGGCCATGATGTCGATGGCGGCGCCGTCGCGATGGTAGGTGATGTCGCCGCCGGTCGGCTCGAGGGCGCGAATCACGGCGCGCCCCAGCGTGGTCTTGCCCGAACCGCTTTCACCGACCAGGCCGAAGGTCTCGCCGCGCTGGATCTCGAAGCTCACCCCGTCGACCGCCTTGACGTAGCCGGTCGGCCGGCCAAACATACCGGCCTTGCCGTGCGGAAAGTAGACCTTGAGGTCCGATACCGTGAGCAGACTGGTCATGTCGCGTCCCCCTCGCGTGCCGTCTCATGCAGGAAGCAGCGCACTTCGTGCCGAGGCGCGATCTCGGCAAGCTCCGGGAGTTGGACGTCACAGCGCCCCGCCATGAAGGAGTCGCAGCGCGGGTGGAAGGCGCAGCCCTCCGGGCGCTCGAACAGGCTGGGCACGGCGCCGCGGATCGGTTCCAACTGACGCCGGACGCGCAGGTCGCCGAGCTTCGGAATAGCGCGGAGCAGATTGACCGTGTAAGGATGCTTGGGATCAAGAAAGATCTCGCGAACCGGCCCCTTCTCGATGACCCGGCCCATGTACATGATAGCCACCTCGTCGGCGATCTGGGCGACCACGCCGAGATCGTGGGTTATGAACATGATCGCCATGCCGAATTCGCCCTGCAGGCCACGCATCAACTCGAGGATCTGCGCCTGAATGGTGACGTCGAGGGCGGTCGTCGGCTCGTCGGCGATGAGCAGCGAGGGACTGCAGGCCAGGGCCTTGGCGATCATGGCGCGCTGGCGCATGCCGCCGGAGAATTCGTAAGGGTACTGGTCGTAGGCACGGTCGGGGTCGGAAATTCCCACCTTATCGAGCATCTCGATGACCAGGGTGCGGGTCTCGGCCTTCGATGTCTTGCGGTGCAGGCGGATGACCTCGCCGATCTGGTCGCCCATGCTGTGGAGCAGCGAGAACGAACTCATCGGTTCCTGGAATATCATGGCGATATGGTTGCCGCGGATGTTTCGGATTGCCTTGCCATCCTCGGACAGAGAGGCAAGATCGACAGGCAATTGCGTCTCGGGGTGCCGGAAGTCGATTTGGCCGGACGCAATGCGCAATTCGCGAGGCAGCAGGCGCAGGAGCGACTGGGAAGTCACGCTCTTGCCGCAACCCGATTCGCCGACCAGGGCGAGTACTTTTCCCGGCGCTATGCTGAAGTCGATGCCATCGACGATGGGAACGTCCTCGCCATCGGCATCGAGCACGATCCGGAGATCGCGAACGTCCAGCAGTTTGCCGTTTTCCATGCCGGTCCTCTATTTCGAGTAGGGATCAGCGGCATCGCGCATACCGTCGCCGACGAAGTTGAAGGCGAGCACGGCGAGAATGACGACCAGCCCGGGGATCAACAGCCACGGCATGTGGGCGATCGATCGAATGTTCTGCGCCGCATACAGGAGTACGCCCCAGCTCTCGACCGGTTCGCGCAGGCCGAGCCCGAGGAAACTGAGCGAGGTCTCGGCGAGCAGAACCTCGGGAAATGCGATCGTCGCATCGACGATCATGTAACTCATGAACGCGGGCAACAAATGGCGAAAGATCACGCGCGCGTCGCTACAGCCCGACAGCCGCGCCGCCAGGGCAAAATCCTCCTCGCGCAACGCCAACAGCTTGCTCCGTACCGTACGCGCAAGATGGGTCCAACCGGTCAGGGCGAGGATCATCGTGATCGCAAGATAGACTTGAAAAGAGGTCCACTCCCTGGGCAGCGCCGCGCTCAGGGCGAGCCACAGCGGCAGGGTCGGGATCGAGCGAATGAATTCAATCAGACGCATGATCAAATTGTCGATCATGCCGCCGAAATAGCCAGCGATTCCGCCGATTATAGCACCCAGAATGAATGCTATCGTAACGCCGACGGCGCCGACCGAGAGCGAAACTCGGGTCGCGTATAGGGTTCGGGTGAACAGATCGCGTCCCAGGGTGTCGGTGCCGAACAGGTGAATGAAACCGCCTTCCGCGCCGAACAGGTGCAAATCGGTCTCGATCAGGCCCCAGAACTTATAGCTGGCGCCACGCACGAAGAAGCGGAGCGGCCAGCGTGTACTTTCGTCGACCACCGAAAACTTGCGCAGGGTCACGGAGTCGCGTTTGGTCGTCCTGGCGTAGACGAAGGGCCGCATATGGAAATTGCCCTCGGCGTCGAAGAAGTGAATTCCCATGGGCGCGCCGGAGATAAATTTGTTGTTGCGGTTGAACGGGGCCTCGGGACCGATGAACCCGGCAAAGACCGACAGAAACACCAGCATGGCGAGAACGCTCATGCCGATGAGCGCCAGGTGATGGCGCTTGAACTTCCACCACATGAGCTGCCATTGAGTCGCCAGCTCTGGGCGTCTGAGACGGCCGCCGCGCCGAGGTTTGCTTTGCGCCGCGTCAACCATGTCAGGTTTGCCCTTCCATGCGGATGCGCGGATCGAGGGCGACCAGCAGCAGATCCGACACGAAGGTGCCGATGATGGTGAGCGCGCAATAGACCAGGATCATGGCCCCGGCCAGGTACATGTCCTGGTTCAGCAGCGCATGCAGGAACAGCGGCCCGGTGTCGGGCAGGGACATGACCACGCCGACGATGGGCGCCCCGGAAATAACATAGGTCAGCCGCCAGCCGAGGGTCGCGAGGATCGGGTTGAGGGCCATGCGCACGGGATACTTGAACAGCAGGTGGAGGGGCGAGAGTCCCCCCGCGCGCGCCGCCATGACATACATCTGATTGAGTTCGTCGAGCACCGCCGCGCGCATGGTGCGGATCAGGTAAGCGGTGCCTGCGGAGCCGAGGACGATGATCGGCACCCAGAGATGCCCGGCAAGATCCTTAACCCTGGCCCAACTCCACGGCGCGTCCTGGAACTCCAGCGAGAACAGCCCGCCGACACTCTGCCCAAACCATTTCTGACCCAGATACATGAGAATCAGGGCGAGCAGGAAATTAGGCGTGGCGAGACCGACGTAACCGACAGCGGAAAAGGCGTGATCGGAGAATGAGTATTGACGGACCGCCGAGTAGATGCCGATCGGCAGCGCCACCGCGTACATAAAGAACAGAGTCGAGAAGGCCAGGATCAGGGTGAGCGGCAGGCGCTCGGCGATGACATCGACCACCGGCCGCCGCCACTCCCAGGAATATCCCATATCGCCCCGCAGCACCATGCCCGATACCCAACTGCCATACTGCACGTACCACGGCCGGTTGAGACCCAGGCGTATGCGCATTTCGTCGAGTTCCTGAACGGTAATCGGCGCGCCCGCCTGCTGGCGCTTGTTGGCGTAGGAATCGGCATAGTCGCCGGGGGGCAGCTGGATCAGGACAAAGGCGACGACCGAGACCGCCGCCAGGGTGACCACCATGTAAATCAGCCGATGAACGATAAAACGAAGCATCACGATCCAACCTAGTGGATGAAATCTAGCCCATGGCGGCCACCAGGATGGGCTTTCCAAATACTTCCGGCCAAATATTTCCGACCAAATATTACCGGCCAAATTTACCGGGGAGCGGAGGTCGTCCGCTCCCCGGCCAACACTCTAGCTTATTTCGCGTAATACCACTGATCGGCCCGGTATGGATACGTGCGGCCGTAATTGAAGTTTTGCACGGACCATTCGGTGACATTCCTGAGCTTGTTCGACACTATCGTCGGCCCGGGAAGGCCGCCAACGGTGCCAATGATCACCATGTTGTCGAGATTGATCCGCACCATCTCGCGGCCAATCTTCTTGTAGCGATCGCTGCCCGGCAACACGGTCTTCCAATCTTCCGAGAGTTCGAACAATCGCTGAGCCCAGGCCGGAGGCTCCTCGCCACTGGCGCCTTTCGTATTGACCCATTCTCGCCACTGGACACCGACCAACGGACCGATATCGCCATAGGGCGGAATATAATAGTCGATCTGGCTGATCAGGTTGGGCTCGAAGGGAACGTCCCACTCCATGTTGATGTCGCTGGTGGAGCTGGTCGCCTTTTCGCGGGTCAACTGGCTCGTCACTTCCTTGAGGGTGACGTTGATGCCGACCGCCATCCAGTATTCCCGGACCAGGGTGGTGAACTCGGACGAGCCAGCGAACTGCAGGGAATATTCCCACAGGATGTTGAACGCCTTACCGTCGGGATGCAGGCGCATGCCGTCGGAACCGCGCTTCATGCCCATCTCGTCGAGCAGCTTGTTGGCCGCCGCCGTGTCGTAAGCAATCATGAAGTTGCGGTCGGCGTCGGTGACGAAGGGCACGCCCAGCGGTATGGCCTGCTCCGGTGTGCCGAGGTCGAACCACAGGATGTCGTTAAGCTCGGCGCGGTTGATCGCCAGGGACATCGCCTTACGGAACCTAACATCGCTGTAAACCGCTCGCATGCGGAGGTCCTTGATGGTCTGGTTGAAGACGATTGGCGGGCCCGTGCCGCCGGGCGGCATCTGGATGTAATAGTCGCCCTTGACCTCGCCTTCCTTGAGCACCGAAAAGTTGCTCAGACCGACGGTCTGGGCCTTCTGGTCAACCTCGCCGTTGAGGATCGAGAGTATGAACAGCTCCTGGTCGAGGAAGCGCTCGTGCTGCCGGCCGATGTACGGCAACTGATTGCCCGCCGTGTCGACCTTGAAATAGTAGGGATTGGCGATGTATTTCCGGCGCTCGGTATTTGTTTCAACCTCAAGGAGGTGGCTCTCGAGCGTCGGTCGGGTCAACGCGTGCGGCGTGATGTTCTCGGCGTCCTTCCACTTGTGCCAGATCAGCCCGAAGCGCTGGACCCAGCCTTCGAATCCGGCCGCCTTGGCATCCGCATCGGCGTTGGAATTATATTTGGGGAGATACGGCTTGTAGTGCTCCTTGGGCGCATAGGCCGCGAAGTACGAGCCACCGGTCGCCAGGTAGTGCAGCAAACCTGGATAGGGCGCGGCGAAATCGAAGCGGAAAGACTGATCGTCGATCTTGGTGATCTTGATCGGCTCTCCGCCGACCGTCCAGACCGCCGGCACCGAGTTGAATAAATCCGGGTTGTTGATCAGGTCCTCGATATAGAAGATCACGTCGTCGGACGTGAACGGTGTGCCGTCCGACCATTTATGTCCCTTGCGCAGGGTCATGGTCAGCGAAGTGAAGTCGTCGTTCCACTGCCACGACTTGGCGACGTTGGGAACCAGCGTCTGCAGATCGTCGCTGAGCCGCACCAGGTTCACTTGGCGCCAGCTTAAAATTTCGGAGGTTCCCGATTCGAGCGCCTTGGACAGCCCACGCAACGTCCCACCGTAACTGCCGCAATCATCGTAGGGCAGATAGACCAGGGCATCCTCGGGAGGAATCCGCTCCGCAACCGGCGGAAGCGCGCCGGACGACACTTGATCGGCAAACAACGGATTCTCGTTAATCGTCAGTTTGCGGCCGATTTGAGCCTCGTAGTCCGCCAGATCGAGCTGGTAGGGCATCGTCGTTGTGATGCCTTGTGGGTCGGATACGCTAGGGCAAACCGCCGCCAACGCGCCGTCCGGTACAGGTATTGTAGTGAGCAACGCGGCGCCCATCGTGGCGGCCACGGCAGCGCCGAAGGCGGTTCTGCCTGCCGGCAACAAATCTGAAAACAGCATTTGAGCCTCCCTAATATATCTTTATTGGCATGATCGAGCGTTCCATGCGATGAAAAATACGTTAACACGATCACTAACAATCGTCCAGCAGGCTTTTTATGGAAGTTTTATGACGCTACATGACTAGGTTGCTTACTCTGCGATAGCCGCCGTCGCATTCCTGGTAAAATTTGCAATTTTGAGGCATGAGACATCCAGAACGCGAGTATGACTCGGATAAACGGGATAAAATGGCGACAAAACACGCAGCGCCTCTCTCGACCGTTCCATAATACCGCTTATGAAGTTTTCGAAATATGATGCAACCCTTAAGTAAATGGCGTATATTGATTGACTAATGTATTGTATTGACTGATTGTAATTCATGGCTACCCAGAAACGAAACCCGATTGCCCGACGCCGCGCCCTGCGCCGCGAAATCGTCATGCGCGGCGCGGTCTCGGTGACCGAGTTATGCGACCTTCTCAAAGCCTCGCCGGCGACGATCCGCAGGGATCTGGCGGCGCTTGAGCAGGATGGCGTCGTCAGCCGCGGATACGGCGGCGCGTCGGTGCGATCCATTCGTCCGGCCGAAGAAGCCTTGGCGGTGCGCGAGCAGAAGCACCTGGCGGCGAAGCAGGTGATCGCCCGGGCCGCCATGGGATTGATCCGTTCGGGGGATACGCTGTTCCTGAACGATGGCTCCACCATACTGACCCTGGCGCGTGACATTGCCTTGACCGATCTCGAGCTTTTCGTCGCCACGCCGGCGGTGAACATCGCTCATATCCTCTCCAACAACCCGAATGTCACCGTCTGCCTCCTGGGCGGCTTCGTGCGCCGAACCTCTCTGGCCACGGGCGGCCATTTCGCCGAAGCCATGGTCGATCAGATCAACGCGGACTTGGCGCTGCTGTCCTGCGACGCCTTTAGCGCCGCCGACGGCATGTGCTTCATGCACCCGGAGGACGCCGCGCTCGCCCGCAAGATGACGTCGAAAGCGAAGCGGACATTGGGCCTAATTCACAGCGCCAAGTTCGACTGGCGGGCCCGGATTTCCAGCGTGCCGACCAGCGATATCGACGTGCTGGTGACCGAAGCTCTGCGTCCCGAAACGGAGAGCGAGCTCAGGAATGCGAATGTGGAAATCGTCGCCCCTGAAGCCACTCCTGCGGGACCGTGATCGCCGAGAACCTCGACAGCCGAAAGCCATACCAGGTTGCGATCATCGGTGGCGGGGTGGTGGGATGCGCGGTACTGCGCGCCTTCGCCCTGGCCGGCGCGCGCGCCATCCTGCTCGAACGCGGTCCGGATATCCTGGCCGGCGCGAGCAAGGGCAACTCAGCCCTTCTCCATACCGGCTACGACGCGCCGCCAGACAGCCTGGAGCTCGCCTGCGTGCGCGAAGGTTATAATGAATATCTGGCCATCCGCGAGCCCCTCAACCTTCCACTGATCGAGACCTCGGCCATCATGATTGCCTGGACCGAGGCCGAACACGCGCGCTTGCCCGCGCTGCTCGCCCGCGCCGAGGCCAACGGGGTGGAAAATGTGGTGGCGATCGAGGCCGAGGAGGTTCGGCGTCGCATCCCTCTGATCGGCAGCGGCGTCAAGAGCGCCATCCTGATCCCCGGTGAGCATGTCATCGACCCGTGGTCTGCGCCCCTCGCCTACGCGCTGCAAGCCATCGCCAACGGGGCCGCCTTGGAACGCCACTGCGAGGTCCTCGGCGGGGCGTTTGAGGACGGTCTCTGGCGCCTGCGAACCAGCCGGGGGTCGGTCAGCGCCGAAGTTGCCGTCAACTGCGCTGGATTGTTCGGCGACCTGGTGGAATCCATCGCCCGTCCGCCGCCCTTTCGCATTATCCCGCGCAAGGGCCAGTTCGTGGTGTTCGACAAATCAGCGGCATCGCTCGTCGAGACGGTCATCCTCCCGGTGCCGACCGAAAAGACGAAGGGCATACTGATCGCGCCGACCGCCTTCGGCAACATCCTTGTCGGACCCACCGCCGAAGATCAGGACGACCGCGAGAAAACGACGGTCGATACGGCAACCCTGAAAATGCTGATCCGACGCGCGGCCGAGATCGTTCCGGCACTCGCCAAACATCAGGTCACCGCGATCTATAGCGGCTTGCGCCCGGCGACCCAGGTCAAGGATTATCAGATAGAAGCCCTCCCCGACCGTCAGTGGATAACCGTGGCCGGCATTCGCTCGACCGGCCTGACCGGCGCCCTCGGCATCGGCGCCCTGGTCCGTCGGCTCTACGAGAAGCACTTCGCCACGCTCAACGACATCGCAAATCCAGTGTGGACGCCGGTGCCCAACCTGGCCGAGGCCCAGCCGCGACCCTATCAGCAGGGCGGATCTGGTGAGATCGTCTGCCACTGCGAATGGGTTACCCGTGGTGAGATCGAGGCGGCGTTCAAGGGGCCGCTGCCGGCCATGGACCTGGGCGCTCTCAAGCGGCGCACCCGCTGCATGATGGGCCGCTGTCAGGGATTTTACTGTTCCTGGCGCATCGCCCAGCTCGCCGATGGACGGCTGCCAATCCCGGTCGCTTCGGGTGCCGCCGCATGAGCCGGCATGACGCCATTATTGTTGGCGGCGGCCCGGCCGGCCTGTCCTGCGCACGGGTGCTGCGCGAGAGGGGCGTCAAGGATATTGTCGTTCTTGAACGCGAACAGGAAGCCGGCGGCGTACCCCGGCACTGCCACCATCCCGGCTTCGGGTTCAGCCAGTTTTACTGGCCGTACACCGGTCCCGCCTATGCGCAACGCCTGCGGCGCGACGCCAACGGCGTGGATCTGCGCACGACCGCCACGGTTGTCGCGCTTCATCCGGGTGGAGAAATTGAGATCGCTACGCCGAAGAACGGACTGGAGACGATCCACGGTCGTACCGTGCTGCTCGCCACCGGCATCCGGGAAGCGCCGCGTGCAGCGCGCCTGGTATCCGGTGACCGCCCACCCTGGGGTGTGCTCACCACGGGCGCGCTGCAACAGCTTTTGCATATGACGGGAATTCTCCCCTGTCGGCGGCCGGTCATCGTCGGCAGCGAGTGGGTTTCGTTCTCCGCCCTCTACACGCTGCGCCGGGCCGGAATCAAACCAGCGGCCATGATTGAGGAAGAGGACCGGATCACCGCCCCCGGACCCGGAGCCATGATTGCGCGGCGCGCCTTTGGGGTTCCCGTATTAACCGGCACGCAGCTCATCGCCATTCACGGCGACGCGGTGGTCGAGGCGGTCGAAATCGAGTGTAACGGTCAGCGCCGTCGCATAGCCTGCGATGCGGTGATTATGACCGGACGTTTCGTGCCCGAGGCCGCGTTGCTGCACGCCAGCCATCTTGAGATGGACGAGGGCAGCGGCGGCCCCATCATCGACCAGCATTGGCGTTGCTCCGACCCGGCATACTTCGCCGCCGGCAATGTCTTACGTCCAATCGAGACCTCGGGCGTCGTGGGACGTGAGGGCGAAGCCGCAGGGCACGCCATGGCGGCGACGCTCGCCGGCCGGCTGGATGCGCCGACGCGCCGTGTGCCGGTCACGGTGAGTCCGCCGCTTCGCTACGTCACCCCTCAAATCATTGCAATCCCCGGCGATCGCCCCAACGACCTGCTGTTCCGGGGACGGGTCAACCAGCCCACACGCGGTACGTTGCGGCTGCTGCGCAACGGTGACGAAGTATGGCGTCGCACTATCCACGCCCTGCCCGAGCAGCGCATCCAGCTGCCGGGCAAGCATGTTTCCTTGGATGGTATTGAGAGCCTCGAAGTCCGATTGGGCCCTTCATAGAGAACGGTGCGAGAAATTTGCCAGACTGATTGTAGCCAAACTGGACTGCGCCAGTTTGTGACATTGTGATTGCATCGTTTCCCTGATACGTCGAATAAATACCCTGATCTGGCTATTGAATTCCCCGTTACAAAGCTTAGGGAATTTACCGGTAACTGTCTGATACTATGCGGTATATCGAAGTGTACGGACGCCCATTCCCTGTTAATTTGCGAATTTTCCGGTATTAGGTGTGCTTGCTACCTAATACCGCACATACCCACTATGTGGGTCGAAACGACACCGTATTGGACTTGCTCCCCTTGATGCCGAATTGGTCATTGCGGATGAAACTCATGCGGGAAAACGCACCTATTCCCAAGGCCCTCGGCACTGACGGATAGAATGATGAATAAGCCAATTTCTGATTCCGCTGGCGCTCTTGCAAGGCTCAACGACCTTCTTGCCGTGGACAATGTACCGCCCCTCAAGCTGGACCGGCCAGCCCTGCGTCACCTAGTAGAGCGGACAGAGAACGCGCCGCTTTTCACCCACTCCTATCCGTTTTATTTTCATATGAGTACGGACGAGGGAGGTTGGGGGCCCGACGATCTCCTGACGTTTGCCGCCGAGCAAGGCCTCCAGGGCGTCAAATGCCATCTCAATACCGGCGGCAGCCGCTCACTCGCCGTGGTTTCATCCGAGGAGCGCCAGGCGCTGGGCGCCCGGGCTCGGGACCTGGGGCTGCGCTGGCACGTCGAGGTGAGCAGTACCAATTTTGATGAACTGGCCGGCGTCACGGCCACGGCCTCGGACTTGGACGCCGAGTCTATCCGCTGCTATCCGCGCTATTCGGGCCCGGTGTCGACAATCATAGCCAGGGCGATTGATGATTTACGCCGTTTCCGCCAGGAGCTCGATCCGACGTCCCGCTTCCGCCTGACCGTGGAACAGCACGAAGATCTGACTTCGAGCGAAATGGTGCAAATCGTGGAAACTCTTAATGATCCCCACATATCCCTGCTGTTCGACACCACCAACAAGATCACGACTTACGAGCAGCCCCTCGAGGCCTTGGCCGTCCAGGCCCCCTGGGTCACCGAAGTTCATATAAAGGATGCGCGGATCCTGCCTGACCGCGGCGGCTGGGCGCAGCTCTGCTGCCGCACGGGTACTGGCGACATTCCCCTGGCCCGGTTGCTCGCGGAATTACTGCTGCTGGGAGAGCATGAACCGCAAGTGCGCGCCTTCGCCCTCGAGGAGGAAGTGAACTATTACGCACCGGCTTACCGTTTCCCCGACGAGCATACGGATCCCGATATTCCGCCACGCGGGTTCAGCGCAACGGCCCCGCTGCCACAGATCCCCATGCCGGTGATCCTGGCCGACGAATACCGCTACGCCAAGGATCAGGTTGCCTGGATGCGCGATCTCATGGGCAATATGCATCGTCTCGCAAAAGAAGCCCTCGGTGAGGCGATGTCAGCGTAAATCCTGCCCGAGACATAAAGGCCCGGCAACTCCCTGAAACGACGATTAATTTCCCTGTTCCGCCCTATGAATTCCCTGTTCCGAGGTTTAGGGAATTTGGCCGGTGACGGGTTCGCTCAAGACTGCGCCCACCACGACTTACTTTTGGCGAAAATACGCACCACAGTGTGGGTCCGTAATTACGTCGTTAAGTCCACCGGCTGGCGCCCCTTGAGTATGGGATTGTGCAGACCGTTTGGCGTTTGTCTGACAGAACCATCGGCTTTCCTACAACACCAAAACTTGGCGAACCACGGCGCCTTCGGCGAGGCGATCAAAAGCTTCATTCAATTCATCAAGTTCCATCTGATGGCTGGTCAGCCGATCGATGGGAAGTTTGCCGTCTTGAAACAACCCGATATAGCGAGGGATATCCCGGCTTGGCACGCAGCTGCCCATGTAGCTGCCTTTGAGGGTTCGCTCCTCGCCCACAAGACTCAAGTGCGACAGCGTGATTGTCGCTTCCGGGCCGGGCATGCCCGCGGCAATGGTGGTTCCGCCTCGGCGGGTCACTTTGTAGGCCATATCCAGGGCCATGGGAGTCCCTGCCGTTTCAATTGCTATGGGTACTCCGCCACCGGTCTCGGCTCGAATGCTCTCAACACAGTTGTCGGCTTTCGCGTTGAAGGTTTTATGGGCGCCAAGCTGGCGAGCAAGCCGGAGTTTGTCGTCATTGATATCGACGGCGATAACACAGCCAGCGCCCGATGCGATGGCTGCAAGCATTGCGCTCAAACCAACGCCGCCGAGGCCGATGATGACGATAGATTGGCCGGGACTGACGTTCGCGGTGTTGACCACGGACCCGACGCCGGTGACCACCGCACAGCCAAACAATGCCGCCTTATCGAAGGGGACGTTCCTGTCTATCTCAATCAGCGCATTTTGGGATATGACCGCATATTCGGCGAACGCAGAGACGCCAGAATGGTGAAATATCGGCACACCGTCCTTATGAAGACGCGTTGTGCCATCCATCATTGTGCCGGCCATATTCGCCTCGGTCGCCGGCAAGCAAAGAGCGGGGCGACCCTCCCGGCACATTTCGCATCGACCGCAACTCGCCACGTAAGAAGGCACGACATGGGCTCCCACTTCAAGACCGTCCACGTCAGACCCTAGATCGACAATAATACCGGCGGCCTCATGTCCGATGACCATCGGCGTGGGCTTGGCGCGCTCACCGCTGATGGCAAGCAGATCCGAAGCGCAAATGCCCGCCGCCTTGATTTGAATGAGCACTTCACCGCGCCCAGGTGGATCGAGTTCAATCTCCTCGATGCTCAAGGGACGGCTGTTTGCATATGGCTGCGGTTTCCCCGAATCCCACAGGACAGCGGCTTTAATCTTCATCGATGGTTCCTATTGGGTCCATGCTTATGCGGCGGTCCGTGTTGCCCAGGCCATGGCTTCGCCGATTGACGCCTCCATGATACTCATGCCTTCGTCGACGATTTCCGTTGATGTGGACAGCGGAACGAGCACGCGGATGACATTCCGCGTCGGTCCCGCCGTCACCAGGATCAACCCTTTCGAGAGCGCGATTTTGACGATTTCGGATGTCAGGTCGCCGGCGGGTTCGCGTGTTTCGCGATCGCCCACGATCTCAATGGCATTCATACATCCCAGCGACCGAACATCGCCGATACAACGGCATGAGTCTTTGAGGGCCATTTCCCTGAATCTCTTGTCGATACGGGCTCCCAGCTTGAGGCCCTTATCGAGCAGGCTCTCATCCCTGATCACGTCGAGAACGGCGAGCGCCGCCGCACAAGCGACCGGGTTGCCGCCGAATGTTCCGCCGAGGCCGCCCGGTGGGACGCTATCGACGATATCGGCCCGCCCGACGATGCCCGACAACGGAAGACCGCCCCCCATGCTTTTCCCGACACAGGTAAGATCGGGCGCAACCCCGAAGTGCTCCATGGCGAACATTTTTCCGGCGCGGCCAAATCCTGTCTGAATTTCATCCGCGACCATGACAATCCCATGCTCGTCGCAAAGTTCGCGCAGATATTCCATGAACGCCGGTTCGGCAATGTTGTAACCGCCTTCTCCCTGGACGGGCTCATAGAAGGCAGCCGCTACCTGCGTTGGCTCTACGTCGCTTCGAAACAAGGTTTCGAATGCACGTTTCGTGTCATCAAGCGTGATCCCGTGATAGGCGTCGGGGAAGGGGATGCGGTAAATTTCCGTGGGAAATGGCCGAAATCCAATCTTGAACGGGTTTATCCGGGCACTCAGGCCCATGCCCATATAAGAACGGCCATGGTAGCCGTTGGTGAACGTGATCAGGGCCGGGCGCCGGGTGTGATATCGCGCAATCTTGACCGCGTTTTCAATAGCTTCGCCACCGGTCGAGAAAAATAACGACTTCTTTTTGAAGTCCCCGGGAGCCAGTGCATTCATCCGTTCCGCGAGCTCGACGTATCTTTCATAGGGACTGATCTGAAAGCAGGTATGGGTGAATGCTTGGGCCTGCTTTTCAATCGCGGCAATCACCTTGGGATGACCATGCCCGACATTCTGGCATCCAATACCACCGCAGAAATCGATATAGCGGTTGCCCTCGACATCCCAGACTTCTCCGCCTCGGGCCCGGGCCGCGACAAAGGTTGACGAGTAGGCGATGGCCCGGGCGACGCTGTCATCCTGGCGTTGGTAAATCTCATCGTTGGTTTTCATTGCCTGAACTCTTATTCCAATTCCACGGCCGCCACTGGGTAAGGGTACCAATTGCAAGCGTTATCGGTTTGATTGGTTTGCTCGCCTGGCCGGAGCCATGACTCCGGCCAGGTCCGCGTAGTGATCGAACGAAGGAACCGCTACTTCGGCAGCATCGCCGTAACCTCGGCGACCATCTCCATCTGGAGTTGCTTCATATCATCGGATTCGCCGGTCACGATTGACTCAAGGTAATCATAGATCACCGAAGTGATGGCGAGACCTTGATCACCGGGATAAGCAATCCAGTCACGCAGCAGGCCCGCTTGGCGGACGGCTGTCTGCTTGGCCGGGTTGTTTGCGTAGAAGTCGCCCAGCAGTGCGTTTGCCGCTTTGTTTGGCGGCATATAGCCCGTGGTTTCCGCGACCACGGCGGCGCCTTCACCAGAGGTGATGAACTTAATGAAGGCCCAGACGGCCGCGAGGTGTTCCGGGTCCTCGGAGGTCGACGTCAACATCACCGCGTTGCCGCCGGCGGGCAGTCCTTTTGGCGGCTCACCCATGCCCGGATACTCACTGGTGATCATATCGAAATCGCCTTTTGTCCGCTCGACGGCACCCACCGCGGAGGTCGACCAGAAGTACATCGACACCTGACCCGATGCGAACGGCTTGCTCGCGTCACCCGTCGACAGGTTGAGCATATTGCATCCGCGAAACAGCATATGCATGGTTTCCAATGCGCGGAGACCGGCCTCACCGTCAAAGTTGACCTTGCCATCCTTTAAAATTGGTTCGCCCTGGCTCCACATCAAAGCCTGGAAGAACCAGTTGCCGGTGATGTTCCAGCCCCAGAACAGCGGATTCTTGAAACCGATGGCCTGGAGCTTCTTGCAGTTCTCAACGACCTCGACCCACGTGGTCGGCGGAGCCATGATGCCAGCCTTCTTGAGGTTGGTCATGTTGTAGTAACCAACCGGCAGTGAGACCGAAAACGGCAACGCATAAACCACACCATTGAACGTGCTGAGGTCGAGCATGGCCTGGTGATAGCCATCCTTGGAAAAATCCGCTTCGCTGGCAATATACGGTTCCAGCGATTTGGCGATCCCTTTTTCCACCAACATCGCCTGTCGGTTGAGCCCTTGCAGGCTAATGTCGGGCTGTTTGCCGGCAACGGCTTCGCGCAAGATCGTCTGAGTGGCATCCTCGTAGTTGTCGTAGGTGGCGCGGAATTTTACCGTGATGTCAGGGTGCAATTTATTGAACATCGGCATGATGCGATCGAATGTGACATCGAAGAGGGCGGAGTATGGATACGCCACTTCGATTGTTTGCTGTGCATAGGAGACCGTTGCGAATGCGCCCACGAGAATTGCGGCGAGAGCTGTTTTGAGTTTCATTTGTCTTCTCCACTTCTCATTTGTCTCATTTGCGGGAAGGCCCTGATTGATTCAGTGACATATCGGAGCCTCGATAAATCCAGCCCCAGATGCCTGCGGCAGGAATTCTTGAAACCTTGTGTCTACTTCATACCCGACAGCGTGATCCCCTCGATAAAGCGGCGTTGGGCTAATAGAAACGCGACGACCAATGGGGTGACGATCACCGTCGCCGCCGCCATCATTGGTCCATATTCGTCACCGTCCAGATCGGATTTGAACATCCGCAATCCGAGCGGCGGAGTCATCAGATCACGATCGCCCGTGATCACGATGCGCGGCCAGTAATAGTCATTCCAATGAGCAACGACGGAGAATATGGCGAACGCAAGCAGCGCCGGGATGGCCGTCGGAAGCATCACCCGCCAAACAATGGCAAACTCGCTCATGCCGTCCATGCGTGCCGCATCGATCAGATCATCCGGCACGGTCATGAAGAACTGGCGCATCAAGAAAATACCGAACACCGAGATCGTCCACGGGATAATCAGCGCGGCGTAGGTATTGGTCAGCCCCAAATTCGCCAGCATGACGTAGAGGGGCAAGGCGATCGCATGAACCGGAATCAGCAGGCAAAAGAGCACCATGCCGAATACTGCATCACGACCCCAAAACCGTAATTTCGAGAGCGCGTAAGCACAAGGCAGCGCTACCAGGACTTGTATGAAGAAAATCGATAGCGTTACGATCACGCCGTTCAACAAGTAGCGCAGCAGAGGCGCTTCGCTAAAGGCCGCGGTGTAATTGTAGATAATGGGGCGCATCGTGCATTCGGCCTCGGGCCGACCGGATTTAACGCACTTGCTGTCCACCATCATCTCCTGCGCCCCGAAGAACCCCCCCGTGTTGGTTTCGATCTCCACTGGCGACTTGAAGGAGTACGACAGCATGAGATAGAACGGCAGAATGACGATTATTGAGCAGAGCAGCAGAAACGCGTGCTTCATCGTTTCGCCAAACCAATTTACATGTGCGTTCATGAATAATGAACCCTGCGATTAACGAAATAAACTTGGGTCAAAGTGATAGCCAGAACAAAAACAAGAAAAACGACGGTAATCGCCGAACCTAACCCAAGTAGATTGTGCAAAACCCCCTTCTCATACATTGCGTACACCATCATATAGGTGGATTTACTGGGCCCGCCGCGGGTCAGAGCCTCAACCGTATCGAAAACCTGAAACGAGCGAATGGATGTGATCGTGAGGACGAAGACATGGGTCGGCCCCAACATCGGCCAAGTGACAAGCCAGAACCGTTTCCAGGCGCTATCAGCGCCATCGACGGCGGCGGCAGCGTAGAGTTCACGCGGAATCCCCGTGATTCCGGCAAGATAAAGCACCATGTTGAATCCAAAGATCTGCCAGGTGCCGATGAAAGCAATAGTGCCCAAAGCATATTGCCTGTCGCCCAGCCACAATGGGAAAAACTGATCGCAGCTGCTTCCGTACCAACTGCTGGCAGGGTCGACGCCGTACCATGCGCCGGTCAGAAAATTGTACATCCAGCTGATATCACAGCCGTACCGGAGGGAGTCGTTGATCACGCCAACGATCGGATGCAACGCAAATTCCCAGGCGATCGCCATGGCGAGCAGCGTCGCCATGACCGGCAGGAAGAATATGGTCTTGTAGAATTCGCCACCGAAACGGAGGGATTGTATCAGTACCGCGGCCCCCAGTCCGAGCGCCACGGAGAGAGGCACGACGATAACCACGTAGGTCAACGAGGCATTGAACATTTTTTTGTAACTGGAGAATTTCAGCAAGGCCTCGTAATTCGACAATCCAACCCAATCGAAACTCGGATTTCCAAGACTGTAGTTGGTAAATGAGAGAGCCCCCGCGACCATCACGGGCGCGATCAGCAAGATGATCATCAATGTCACCGCGGGCGCGACGAACCAGATTGAAGCGTGGGACCGTTGCATCAGTCCGCCGCAATCTCAATCTTGTCCCGGCACCGTTCACCGGCGGCGTCGAACAGGAGAGCTTTCCTGGTGTCAAATTTGACGGAGACTTCGTCACCCACATGGAACCGCTCCAGCGCCGACGGGTCCATGCGGCTGATGACCCGGCCGCCGATAGTCAATTCCACATGGAAAAAGGCTTCGGAACCCAGGTTTTCCTGATACACGACACGGCACGAAAGACCCGCGGCGTTGAAGTCTTCCAGGGTCACGGCCTCGGAGCGCACTCCGATCTGAATATCCTTGCCCTTGGAGCCGGAATATAAACCCGGCATCACCCGACCGCCGACGCTGACCTTGCCGCTGCCGTCCACCCGCCCCGGCAGGATGTTAATCTTCGGGCTGCCGATAAATTCCGCGACGCGGATGTCATTGGGGTCGGCATAGAGGTGGCTGGGGGTGTCCACCTGCAACAACTCGCCGTCCATCATCACCGCGACCCGGTCGGCCATGGTCATGGCTTCGGCCTGGTCGTGGGTCACATAGATGAAAGTGGTTGCCAGGCGACGGTGCAGCTCGGAGATCTCGGCGCGCATGTGGATACGCAACTCGGCGTCCAGGTTCGACAGCGGTTCATCCATGAGGAAGGCCTGAGGATGGCGAACCATGGCGCGTCCAACGGCCACCCGCTGACGTTGCCCACCTGAAAGCTGGCCGGGTTTCCGCTCCCCGAGATGGGTGATGTCAAGCATATCCATGGACTGATCCACATCGCGATCAATTTCAGCGCGAATGACGGACGCGCCAGGCAAAAACCGACCGATGAGAGGCAGACGTTGTAAGAATTTGAGCCGTCGCATGCGCAGCGGCACGGCAATGTTCTGTTTCACCGTTAGGTGCGGATAGAGCGCATAGGATTGGAACACCATGGCGATGTCGCGACGGCTGGGGTGCAGCTTGTCCACCGACTTGCCGCCGATCAGAATGTTGCCGTCGCTCTGCTGCTCAAGGCCGGCGATGATGCGCAGCAGGGTCGATTTGCCGCAGCCGGAGGGACCGACCAGCACGATGAACTCGCCGTCCTCGATATCGAGCGACACGCCCTTGAGCACGGAGACCGCGCCGAAGGATTTCTCGATCTTGCGAATCGTTACGCCAGCGATTGGTTCTCTCCCCCGAATATATCCAACCTGTTCGCAAACATTTTTTAAAATGTATTTTTTTATCGTTATGCCTAATTATGACATATGAAAAATAGTTTATAATTAACTTTAACATTGGTTTTTTTTATGGCTTACACACTCAGGCAGCTTACCTACTCGATGGTTGTAGCGGACTGCGGCAGCATCACCGATGCGGCAAAACGGATCGGCATCTCCCAGCCCGCGATCAGCGTCGCGTTGAAGGAACTCGAAGCGGAATTCGGATTCAGCATCTTTCTTCGCCAACCCGCGCATCGCATTGCCGTGACCCCAGCCGGCAAGCGATTTATCGGCCATGTCCGGCATTTGCTGGAACATGTTGACGCGTTCGAATCGGAGGCCCGTGGGCTGAGTCACCGTTTGGACGGCTCTATTCGGGTCGGCTGCTTTCAGCCCACGGCGCCATTCATCATGCCGCTTGTATTGCGCGCCATGGACGAAAGCTACCCTGGCATCACCGTCGAAATTCTGGAAGCCGATCTTGGAGAACTCAATGACGCTATCAAATCCGGGTCCATTGAAGTGGCCCTGATGTACGACATGCATCCGGACAGACAAATTCGATTCGACACCCTGGTTGAAGCGAAACCGTATGTCTTGTTGTCGGCGGAGGATCCCCTGGCCAAGCGTCGCTCGATCAACTTGAAAGACCTGCGGGATAAAGAGATGCTCCTGCTCGACCTTCCGATCACACAAAATTACTTCCAGAACATCGTCTCCGTCGGCAACCGCCCGCCGAACATCGGTTACAGAACAAAAACTTATGAATTGCTGCGCAGCCTCGTTGCAGCGCGGAAGGGTTATGCAATATTGATTATGACCCCCCGCACCGACCGTGCATACGACGGCAGCCGACTGGTCAGCCTCCCGATTACGGATCGCTTGCCGCCAGCCCGCTATGGATTGGCGATGGCTAAGGATCATACCCCTCGGCGCATCGTTCAGGCGTTTATTGAAACTTGTCGTACGACACTTAAAGACGAAGACGCTGCCGGCCAATTTTTTCTCACATAATCGGCTGCCAAAACATCACCGGCTAACGCGGGCATGAAGCGCCACACCTCCCGGCGCTAGGCCAGCACCCCATGGTATGATTGCCGGGTGTCCTGACCATGGCTAACACCTACGATATGGTCGCGTCGATGTACGGA
>ERZ813253.103-NODE-103-length-32256-cov-12.947742_pt1 | contig 32256 bp, 31 predicted proteins | sample MGYA00520893_ERZ813253 | MGnify/ENA primary metagenome ERZ813253 (study PRJEB31669, sample SAMD00080414) | marine metagenome | biome: oceanic hadal pelagic zone biome; feature: marine hadalpelagic zone; material: sea water | place: Pacific Ocean:Izu-Bonin Trench...
AAATCAATAATCTAAAAATCATAGCACATTTATGGCACACATTTGATATTCCTCCTCGTGATATTGTGTATTGCTAATCCGTAAAGGTATAACAATCTTGCGAGAGTTCAAATCTCTCACTCTCCGCAGAAGAAACACTAAGCCCCGTCTTAATTGATGGGGGTTTTTCTTTGCTCTGGATAAAGATTAATAACCCTGATTAATCACAGATATAGGCTTTGGTGGATACATTTTGGTGGATACAGGTAGAAAAATAGATTGGGTGAGTGGTGCATGTTGCCCCTAATTGCACCATTTGTCCTCTGGGCCATTCGGTTTATTTACTATGGAGGATATAGGAATTATAACGGTTATATTCTTTTTTATCACGAATAATTGCTAATTCATATTTTCCTGCAATTTCGTTATTCCCTTTTACACCAGTGAGCATATTCTCCCAATCTGTATTCTCAGAAACAGTCCAAATACCTTCAATGGGATCTAAAACATTATCATGATAATATTCCTTGAAATCGTTTTTATCAAGATCAATGGATGGCCAGAACATAGTTTCAATGGCATCAAATGATATAATATTGGCAGTGATTCCGTAACAGCTATTCGTTTCATCCGGAAGTTTAATATTAATGATATGCAATGCGTCTCCACCTACTTTGCGGACTTTCCATTTTGCCAAGCGAATGACATCATTATAATCACAATTGATCATTGATGGTACTGCATTATTAATAGTTAATTTTCCCATTTTTAATGATTGAGGAGGTAATGGGTCTAATTCATGGTAAACGGATATATTGTATTCAATGGATTTAGCTGTTTTGGGAGCAGTTTGTGGTTGGTAGTTTATATAGGGTGCACAAGATACACCTAAAAGTAAAATTGCTGCTATGATGATCCTAAATTTTACATGGTTCTCCATAATTGAAATGTAAGAACTATATAACGCTGATGTTACATTTATTTCTACTTTTCTATGAAGCCGATTCTTTGGAGAAAAATCCTCTTCGACATTATCTCAATATAATATGAATTTAAAACTTCAATGATAAATTGATACGCATCGAATTAGAAGTTGGAAAAAATTGAGGTTCAAATGAGATATTGAAATTTGTCCGTTCAAGATATATTACATCAAAGAATGAAACGAGACGATGAAGTATAAGGCCTCCTACAGAAAATTTAGCATATTTATTAAATGAGGCAGATTTTATCCGCATTTCATCAAATTTAATACGATTTTCAGAATTATCCCATTGCCATTCAAATCCTTCGCCTTCTTTATACTTATCATTCACCAATCTTTTACGTTCTTTAGTATCATTATAAACATCCAAACTATTATAATGCCCAAGATTTATTACAAATAAATAGTTTTTGCCAGTCATATCCACATCGGCATGAAGTTCGGCAAAAGCAGTATAATCACTTTCATACCAATCTGCTGTTTTCTTTCCCCCTATATAAATCAACCAAAGAGCAGCTTCCCTGATGAAGAAATTATTCGCTCGTTCTGATTCTCCCATTGTGTGCTCTCCCCACCCCGGCAAAACCATTGACTGAAGCTTTGTTTTTGCATTTCCATCTACTTGTGCAGAAATACAAGTCAGGCTAATTAACATTAATAATAAATATTTTTTCATTTTTTTCTTAATAATACTCCCACGATAAAAAACATGGAAATTACTGTACTTATTTGGGCAAATATATCCCCATATTTGGTGTAAAAAGTAATCCCATTAGAAGGCATTATTGAAGCATTAATCACTCCTGCTTGATTCAACGGTAATTGTTTAACGATGTTCCCCGAGGGGTTTACAACCATTGATATACCCGTATTCGTACACCTTAAAACCGGTCTGCGATTCTCAATGGCTCTGTAAACTGCCTGCTTTGCATGTTGCTGAGGCTCAGGTGGAGTTTCGTACCAACCATCATTCACAACATAAACCAATACCTGAGCTCCAAGCCTTACAAACTCTGCACTTAATGCCGGAAAAGTAGATTCGAAGCAGATCATGGCTGCAAAGGTTGTATTCTGAATATTAAACATTCTGAATTCATCACCGTGAGTAAAATTTGCCTGACCCAAATTTAATTCTTTTAATGAGGGGAAAACCCCAGATAAAGGAATATGTTCCGCCATAGGCACCAACGTTAATTTATGATATATTTTTGAAACTGAATCTTCAGAAATTACGACAACTGAGTTAAAGAATTTTTTATTCTCCTTTTCTCTGGTATAATACGGTATCCCCGATAACAATTTTGAATCATCCAATTCAGATTGAATCCATTTTAAATAATATTGATCACCCTGCAGTATAAAGGATGATGTAGCAGATTCTGGCCATATGACTATATCAACTCCATTATCTATCGCTGGTTTGGAAAGTGTTATTAGCAATTCAATATTTTCACGGACTGCCCCGGGTTTCCATTTTTGGGAAAGATGAATGTTGGGCTGTATGAGGGTAATATCCATTTTTTTTCCAATGTCTGCCTGTGGAGTTGGGGTAAGAATAATCCCTGTTATCCAGGGTAGTAAAAATATGGAGATTACAGCAAATGCATGTCCAGAGTAGGGTCTATCAATCCAATTATAAATAGAAACATTCAGCAAAATAATCCAAAATGTAATTCCGTAAATTCCGGTGATTTCTGCATTTTGGACCAAGGTAAGAAAATCCAACTGAGTATTTGCTAAAGCTGTCCATGGTCCTCCGGTTAACACATCCATATTACGGATATATTCAACAGCAGTCCAGACAAATGGTAAGAGCCAGAACCATCGTTGTGAATAATGGGATTTCAGGTAACCAACAATTAAACTGAAACCTGCTACGTTTAAAGCACAATAAAATACAGCCGCAAACATGGAAATCACACCAATGATTGGTGTTGTACCAATATTCATTGCCAGCCAAAATATTGTGGTTAAATAATAGGCTAACCCCCAAATAAAGCCAGCTTTGAAAAAATCTTTTCTGGACTTAATTCGATTCAGTACAAATATGAATGGCACCAGGCTAAACCATGCCAGCCAACCTAAATGCAGGGGTTGTTGGGCAAGCCCCGTTAACAATGCTGAAATTATGAGAATAAATGGAGAATAGGCAACTCTCATTCAGGACTGAGAATCCAGGTATTCTTGAAGAATGATTGCGGCGGCAGTTTCATCCACCCTACCCTTTTCGTGGCCGGTTTTCACTCCCTGCAACTGTAAACTTCTTTCTGCGGCAATACTGCTGAGGCGTTCATCAATGGGAATTATTTGGATTTTTCCAAGGGTGAATAATTCATCAATAAAATTCTTCACGATATCAGTCTGCTTTGAATGTTCGCCTTTTAATGTAAACGGAACCCCCACCACAATTTTATTCACATCTTTTTCTTTAGCAGTTTCCAGAATTGCGGATAAATAATCAGGCGTTATTTTTCGATCTATAAATGTTAAAGGTTTGGCAATAATGCCCAATGGGTCTGACAGTGCCAATCCTATGCGGCGCTCCCCATAATCAACTCCAAGGATTCTACTCAATCAGTTTTAGTCCACTCTTGATGAAGTTTCATTCGAATATTTTTTCCGGGTTTAAAATGTATTTTTCTTCTAGGTGGAACATATACTTCTTCATTAGTTCGAGGATTTCGTGCACGTGGTCTGGCTTTGGTTGGCTTCACTTCAAAAACACCAAATTTTCTTAGTTCTATCCGGATTCTACTCTTTTCTTCTGTTAACATTTCAGCTATGGTATCTAAAGTTGTATCTAGAATTAATTTCATTTCGTCATGCGTGAGATTTAATTTGTCGCCTGTTCTACGAATTATATCCTCACGAGTGTAGTTTATAGGTTTCATATTACATCCTTTCTGTTGATATGAAGTTTGATATTTTTTGTATTCTTGTTGAAAGTCGGTCTAATTGACGTGTATCTCTAACCTCTAAGACAATAATGCAAGTGGCAATACCTTCTGTTGCTTTCATATCGATGCTGGAGATATTTATATTTAATGCAGATATACATTCTGTAATATCTTTCAAGAGCTGCTTCCGGTCTTCTAATAATATTTTAAGTCGAACAATAAATGAGGTTTGTGGCTTCACATTCCATTCCACAAAAATAAATCTGTCTTCACCCTCCATGAATGGCAAATTCTTACAGGTATTACGATGAATAGTGACCCCTCTTCCCCGAGTAATATATCCCACAATTTCATCGCCTGGTATGGGATTGCAACATTTTGCAAATATTAATAGTGCATTTGCAACGCCATCTACGGTGACGCCCTTGGCCTGTCTTCTTGCACGATTAATAAATCGCTCAGTTAAAGATTGGCTTTCTGGATCAAAATCTTGTTCATTATAATCAGTCGGTTGATATTTATCAATTATATCCCTAACCGTTAATTGCCCATTTGCCAAAGCGGCATAAACCAATTCAATCTGATTAAACCCCATTGTCTGAGGTTTTGCCTGTAACTCATCTAAGATGGAAATTCGTTTCATCCGCCTTAAAGTCTTTTCAATTATTTCTTTCCCAAGCTGGATGCTTTGTTCCGTTTGTTCTTTTTTAACCCAGCGTTTTATATGAGATTTTGCTTTTCCTGTCTGCACAAATTTTAGCCAGGCATAACTTGGTTTTTGAGTATTGGAGGTCAATATTTCAATGGAATCACCATTTTTTAATACCATATTTAAGGGAACTATTTTTCCATTCACCTTTGCACCTATACAATGAATGCCTACCTGGGTATGAACCTGAAATGCAAAATCTATTGGTGTGGAATTTACTGGTAAGGGTGTTACATCACCAGCAGGAGTGAAAACAAATATTTCATCTTTGAATAAATCTACTTTTAGGAGTTTTAGAAATTCATCGGGATTTGAATCTTCTGCCTGAAGTACTTCAACAAGTTCACGAAGCCAGCGCATATGTTTATCAATATTTGAATCATCAGCCTTAATTGCCCCCTTCTCTTTATATACCCAATGGGCTGCAACTCCAATTTCCGCTGTTTGATCCATTTCATTGGTTCTTATTTGCACTTCTACCATTTTTCCTTGCTGACCAAAAACGGTGGTATGGATTGACTGATAGCCATTGCTTTTTGGTGTCGCGATATAATCTTTAAATCTCTCTTGAAGGGGAGTAAATAATTGATGAATAATACCTAAAATAGCATAACATTCTTCTACTTTATCAACAATAATTCTAATGGCAAATAAATCAAATAACTCTTCATATTTTTTATTCTGCTTTCGCATTTTGCCTGAAATAGAAAAGTAATGTTTTGCCCTGCCAAAGATATTAGCATGGATATTAAATTTACTTAATTCCTCTTTTATTGGATTTGTGAATTCTTCAATATACTTTTCTCTTTGCTTTCTTGAGGCTTTGGTTTTCTTTTGTATGAGTTTGTATTCTTCAGGATCCAGGGTTTTTAGAATGAGGTCCTCTAATTCAATTTTTAATTTGTTCATTCCCAATCGATGAGCTAACGGTGCATAGACGTCTCGGGTTTCAATTGCAATTCGTCTCTGTTTTATGAGGGGAAGATGCTTAATTGTACTCATATTATGTAGCCGGTCGGCGAATTTTATAATAATCACTCGTAAATCTTTAGCGACAGATAAAAACATTTTCATGAAATTTTCAGCTTGTTTTTCACGACGGCTGGAAAATTGTATCCCAGATAATTTGGATACCCCCTCTACAAGTTCTGCAATTTCTTCTCCAAATTTATCAACCATATCATTTCTAGACATTTCCGTATCTTCTATGACATCATGCATAAGTCCAGCGGCAATGGTTCTAGTATCCATCTTCCATTCTGAGAGAATGATTCCTACAGAAGAACAGTGTGTGAAATAAGGTTCACCTGAGCGTCGCATCTGCCCCTCATGTGCTTTTTTGCTAAAGCGATACGCTTCCCAAATAAAGGTGATTGCTTCTTCATCTGGGACAGATTCAGGATATAGATTTTTTATTATTTGCTTGAAATCTTTTGGATAATCCTTTCCATTATTGGGAAGTATTTTTTTTAGTTTGTCTAAAAGCATGATTAAACTGGAATGTCATCGGGAATGTAATCTGTTTGCAACTTGCTTAAATTTTCAAATTTTGCATATCGACTAATAAATGAAATATCTATAGACCCAGTTGGACCATTCCGGTGTTTAGCCACAATAATTTCCCCCAATCCTTTATCTTCTTCATCTCTACTATACATGAATTTTCGATAAATGAAAAGAATGACATCTGCATCCTGCTCAATTGCACCACTTTCCCTGAGATCGGACATGATGGGGCGATGGTCCGTTCTATTTTCCACTGCACGAGATAACTGGGAGAGCGCCAAAACCGGTACATTTAAATCTTTGGCTAATGCTTTTAGTGATCGTGAAATAAACGATATTTCCTGCTGCCGGCTTTCAAGATTTCCCCCTGAATTTAATAGCTGAATATAATCAACTATTATTAATTCAACATCATGTTCTGCTTTTAACTGGCGGGCTTTTGCACGCAGATCCATAATATTTAAACCTGCAGTATCATCTATAAAAATATTAGCATCAGATAAAGGGCCTGCAGCTTGTGAAAGTTTTTTCCATTCATTTTTAGGCAATCGTCCTGTTCTTACCAAATGGCTATCAACTTGAGCTTCTGCTGTAATTAGACGTTCAACCAGTTGAGTATTAGACATTTCTAAACTAAATATGCCAACTTTATGTCCATACTCCAAAGCTGCATTTCGAGCAATAGAAAGAGCGAGGGCCGTTTTCCCCATGGATGGACGCCCGGCACAAATAATCAGGTCAGATTTCTGCAATCCAGACAAGAGATCATCCAAATCATAAAAACCCGTTGGAACGCCTGTCAGTGTACCTTTTTTCCGACTCCCCCAATTATCCAAAACCTCATGAAGAACAGGTTCAAGGGGTACGAATCCTCCCCTTTCTGCATCTTGGGATAAATCAAAAAGTATTTGTTCTGCATGGTCAAGTATAATGGTTGCATCTTCCGTACTATCATAGGCCTGGGTACTCATTTGTCCGGCAGAACTAATTATGGAGCGAAGGATTTCTTTCTCCTTTACAATTTTCGCATAATATTCTACATTTGATGCAGTGGGAGTGTCTGTTGATAATCCAGTAATAAAATAAGCCCCACCGACATCTTCCAATTTTCCTGATTTTTTTAGCTGATCTGTAACACTTATGGAATCAATAGCTTCATTTTTCTCAAATAATACTGCCATTGCATTGTAAATATGAGAATGGGCTGATTTAAAAAAGCTCTTTTCAGTGAGGGTGTGAAATACTCTTGGAACCGCTTCAGGATCAATTAGCATACATCCCAATACAGCCTGTTCTGCTTCTACGGATTGGGGGGGTAATCTTCCAGCTTGACTTTTGGCAGCCATTTTTTAATCTTGTAATAAATACTTGTCTCGGATCATCTGAAAATCTTCCCAGGCAGGTTTTTTGAAATTAGGATTACGCAGTAAAGCAGCAGGATGATAGGTAACAACCAAGTCTATCCCCTCATATTTGAAGATCTTATTTCTCAGGTTTTTCAGGGGTTCTTTTGTCCGTAGAATTGTGCAAGCTGCAATCCTTCCCAATGCTACAATTAATTTGGGATTAATGAGAGATAATTGGGTTTTCAAGTAGGGCTCACATAAATCTACCTCCTTTGGAAGTGGATCACGATTTTGAGGTGGCCGGCATTTAATTACATTACATATATAAATATCCTCTCGGGAAAGATTGATTGCTGCAAGGATTTTATCCAATAACTTTCCAGCTCGTCCAACAAAAGGTTCGCCTATTAAATCTTCTTTTTCTCCAGGAGCTTCACCTACAAAGACAATATCTGCGTTTGGGTTCCCTACTCCAAATACAAAATTTGTTCGGGTATATCCCAATTCGCATTTCAAACATTCGCAGATCGAGTTTTTAAAGGATTCCAGGCTTTCCACATTTTGGACAGACTCACTTACAGTTTGAGTATCCAAAAATATTTTATTCCCATAGAGTATTCTCTTTTGGTCTAAATATCTAAATACCTGTTCAGAGTTATGACCCATCTGATACTGGGTCATCCTCATCAGGTCTACGCCATTCTAATTCCCCATTTAAATGCTCTTCTAATGCCACCACCATGGGTTTATCCTCATCCTCAACAATAATTTCTCTTTCAGTAAATTGAAATGAATCTTCAACATCTTCATTTTCATCAATTTGGATAACACTATTATCAATAATCTGTTTTGCACGTTGGGCAACAATCATCACACTGGTGTAGATATCATCGCACTTATCAAACAGATCACTCATGTGAATTGCTTTTACATTCATTTTATATTCTCCTTGATTATTTTTTCTATTTCTATTACTGTTTCATCTAAATCTTCATTGATAAATTGAAATTTAAAATCATCTTTAAATTCAATTTCTATAGCAAACCGCTTTAATCGATTTTTGATTAATTTTGCAGATTCATCCCCTCTCTGACTCAGTCTTTCTTCCAAAATCTCTAATTGTTCGGGAATATCATCACCAGGTGGTTCAATAAAAATACCAATCGTTTCATCCGGGAATTCATCCATCAAACTCAGACCCCCTTTCACATCAATATCTAATAGCATTACTCCACCTTCATCTAATACATCTTCAAGGGGGCCCATAAGCGTAGCATATTTATTACCATGCACCCATTCCCATTCAAGAAAATCACCAAATTTGACAAAATGCTCAAATTTTTCATTTGTCATTTGAATATAATCTTTTCCATCCACCTCATCTTCTCTTAATGGGCGGGTCGTAGCTGAAACAGAAAATTTCCAATTTGGATTTCTTTTTAATAATTTTTTACATACGGATGTTTTTCCAGTTCCTGATGGAGCTGATAAAACTACTAAATTACCTGTACTCATACGATATTTTGCACCTGTTCTCTTATTTTTTCTAATTCATCCTTCATATCTACAGCTAGATGGCTAATTTCTATTTCATCTGTCTTAGACCCAATTGTATTGATTTCTCTTCCCATTTCCTGAAGGAGAAAATTTAATTTTTTTCCCTTACTATCTTTTGAGTTCATATATTTTGTAAATAAATCAATATGACTGTCCAATCGAACCAATTCTTCTGTTATATCTTTTTTTTCTGCTAATATTGCGATTTCCTGATATAATCGAGATTCATCTAAATTAATATCTTCTACTAAAGCCTGAATTTTCTGTTTTAAACGTTCCATATTATCATCTCGATCTGACAATGATTTTTTGCGAATCTTACCCACCAAACCAATCAATAATTCCAAGCGCATGGATAAATCTGTTTTGATGTTTTTCCCTTCGCTAAGGCGGTTAACTTCCACTTCACTTATGGTTTTATTTAGGACAGAGAGAAAAACTGTTTTTAATTCATTTTCATCTTTTTGATCACCGTTTACTACAATATCTGGAAGTCTGAGAATATCCCCCATTGATGGAAAATCATCTCGATCTGATGATTTCTGAATATCTTTTACAACTAACATATATTCTTCCAATTTATCTTGATTCAAGGTCAATCCTGTTTTCTCACCAGGAAGATATTCAACTTTTGCCGTTAAACTCACTCTTCCCCTTTCACACCTTTTTTTAACTATTCTATAAGCCTCATCCTCAAAAGGAAGTAGTGATTTAGGTAATCGGGGTGAAAAATCTAAAAATCGACTGTTTATAGTACGAATTTCCACCGTTAAAACCAATTGGTCATTATGTTCATCCGATCTTCCATAACCGGTCATACTTGCTATCAATTTATTCCTCTGTTATATATGGGGTGGTATTTACTTAATATTCCAAGATTTATATACTAATACTTTTTATGATTAACCTCAAAGAATTTAAGGAGTTATTTCACCCCTTATCCTGTCAAAATTTTCAAGAAATATACCCACCGATACAATTTGAGATGGTTCAAATGGACTGTTCTTGGGAGGATGCAAATAAGCATAATCAATTTGAATCATTTTTAAATTCAACCCAATTCCCACACTAAACAGATGATCGTGGGAAATTCCTCCTCTGAATATTACAATCTCATCTTGTTGGTGAAATTCAAAACCAGCATTATAATTTAGTGGGGAATTCCCCATCACATGGGAGCCCATCTCAATACCTAATAATAGGGAAGCCAGCTGAATTTGTCCTCCCGCCGTTATCAGCGGAACGATGGTTTCATTTCTGCCTGTGCTCCAATTATTGAAACTAATAATATCCTCAACCCTGATAGTGATATCCATTTTCTTTTCAAACAATTGGACTAACGCAGCCAAATCACCAGAAATACCCCATGCACTATAATCCGCTAAACTTGTATAAGTTGGTTTCAGACACGTACCAAGTACAAATGAGCTATACCTGCGGAAGAAGGCAACCTTTAGTCCCAACTCATTTTGGGAAAAACCCTTTATATTATAATAATTTATCTCTCCAATCTCAGGAGTTAAGTTACCATTATCTAACCATGCCGACCGCGTATCGGAAATATTCTCAACACTCCTATTTACAATACTAATATAAATTGGAGATTGATTCCCCTGCTTTATTCCATAATGGAGATAGGAAACTGAACTTACCCTCGATAATCCTCCAAATTTATTTTTATTGGAAAAGTGAATGGAAGGTTCTTGAGCATGAATTAGCATTGCCGGGTTTCTCCCGCAAGCTATAGAAATACTATATCCGCCCATACCAGCATTTCGGGCATCTTGAGCATCTAAAAATATCCCGCCGCCATATTGAACGGTTTCCGCCCCTGCCAGATTTGCGAAAATGAAGAAAAGAATTATCCTAACAACCATGTTTCTTTTTCAGCTCATCCAATTTGGATAATGCATCTAAGGGTGTCATCTCATTTACATTCAATTCACCCAGTTCTTTCTTCAATGCCTGTTCTTTTTCTGAAAACAAATCCATCTGAGTCCTTAATTCTAAATTCACTTCCGGAGTATAGCCATTATCAGCATTGCTATGTTTTTGGAGCAATTCCTTTGCTCGCTGAATCACAACTGGAGGAAGTCCGGCCATTTCAGCAACATGAACTCCATAGCTTTTATCCGCACCACCGGGAATAATTTTCTTTAAAAATATAATTTTGTTCCCAAACTCTTTTACAGCAACATTCAAATTTATCGCTCTTGGCAACTGGTCTGCTAAAGATACCAATTCATGATAATGAGTGGCGAACAGGGTTTTGGCCTGCACCTCTTTATGGCTGTGTAAATATTCAGTTACTGCCCATGCCAGTGAAAGCCCATCATAGGTAGATGTTCCCCGACCGATTTCATCTAATAAAATCAAACTTTTTTCTGTGGCATTATTCAATATATTAGCCGTCTCATTCATTTCAACCAGGAAGGTTGACTCTCCCCCAGCCAGATTATCACTTGCCCCTACCCGGGTGAAAAGTTTATCAATGACACCAATTCGAGCGGAATCAGCCGGGATATAACTTCCCAATTGAGCCAAAATCGTAATCAGCCCAACCTGCCTGAGATAGGTACTTTTTCCAGCCATATTAGGACCTGTAATAATGGCTATTTGAGTTTTATTATTATCAAGGTCTAGGTCATTGGGAATAAAATCTTCACCCATGGGCAGTAAATCTTCAACCACCGGATGTCTACCATTATGAATAGTGAGGAAAGATGATTCATCTATTTGTGGTCGGCAATATTTTCTGCTAATTGCTAATTGGCTTAATCCTGCAGCCACATCTAATCGGGCTAACACTTTGGCATTTTTCTGAATGGATTTTACACAATCCAGAATCTGCTGCTGCAGCAATTCAAAAATACCTAATTCTAAGGAAACAATTTTCTCCTCAGCGGAAAGAATCTTCACTTCATATTCTTTCAACTCTTCTGTGAAATAGCGCTCTGAATTGGTAAGGGTCTGTTTGCGGATGTAATGTTCAGGTACTTTATCCGCGTGAGTTTTGGTAACTTCAATATAATAACCAAACACCCGATTATAGCTTACTTTCAAACTGGGGATATTATTTTTTTTCTGTTCCTCTTTTTGCATATCCGCCATCCATTGGCTTGCATTTGCTGATAGATGCCGCAGTTCATCAAGATCAGGAGATATTCCTGCTTGTATATATCCACCCTTCTTTGTAGTGACAGGAGGATCTGCTTTTATTTGAGTTAATATTTTTTCTGTAATAGCATCAGAGTTTTCGAATCGCTTCACCAGTTTCTTCAAAACCGGATTGCCCTTATTCACCAGTTTTGTAATGGTTGGAATTTTAGCCAGCGTATTTCCGGCGTTTATTATATCTCTGGGGTTTGCTTTACCACTGGCCACTTTAGCAAGGATGCGTTCTAAATCAGATGTTTCTCTTAAAATATTCTGCATGGACTCATTCAATTCCGGATGATTGATAAACTCACCTATTCTATCTAAGCGTTCATTAATTTTAATTGGATCGGTGAGCGGTTGCCGCAGCCAGTTTTTTAAAAGCCTGCTCCCCGGTCCAGTAATGGTTTGATCTATGGTGTCAATTAAAGTGCCATGAATCCCTTGCGTGGATAGAGATTTGAATATCTCAAGATTGCGAATAGTAAATGCATCCAAACTCATTATTCCCGCTTCCTGCAGAACGGAAAGTGATTGAATATGTTTAATCCTGCCCTGAAAATTTTTGTCCACATAATATAAAGCACAGCCGGCAGAGATAATGGCAAGAGTGTCATCTTCAATTCCAAACCCCTTTAAGGAAGATACATTAAAATAATCTGTGAGACTTTCATAAGCAGTGTCAAAGCTAATGCACCAGTCTGGAATTGTGGTAGTGAAAATCTCTTCTCCTCGTGTTAAAGTACGAAGGTCATCCTCCTGATCCTCTGAAATTATTACTTCAGATACATGAAACTGTTTTAACATAGACCGTAGGTCTTCATGATTGCGGCTGCAGGTATAAAATTCACCAGTGGAATGGTCTAAAATAGCAATGCCACATTTTCTTTTCTCAAACACCACCGCACAGAGGTAGTTGTTCTCCTTCTGATCCAAAAATTTATCAGAGAGTGCTGTGCCGGGTGATAGGACTTCCACCACTTCTCGTTTTACAATTCCCTTGGCCAACTTGGGGTCTTCCACCTGCTCACATATTGCCACCCGATGTCCCGCTTTCAAAAGTTTATGAAGATGTTGATCAAGGGAATGATACGGAAATCCAGCCAGTGGTACGGTGGAGGCTGCTCCATTGGCACGTTTTGTGAGAGTTATTCCCAGGATTTCAGATGTCAACACAGCATCCTCATCAAAGGTTTCATAGAAATCTCCCATTCTAAAAAGCATGATTGAATCAGGGTGAGCTTTTTTAGCTTCCCAAAATTGCTTCATAACCGGAGTGGTATTTTGATTTTTCATCTCACCAATTTGCGGGAATTTCCTTCCCGATACGTAATTTTCTTTTTATCAAAATATTCCAACAGCGGTACCGCATATTTTCTAGAAGTATGGGCAAGTTCCTTAAATTCTGATACCGACATTTCAGGATGATTTGAAAAAAATTGCTTAACTTTTTCACGCAGTATAATAAAATTTTTCTGGGTAAACATGAGCTTCCCATCAATCCGTAATAATTTTCCCTGCTGTTCAGCCACATTCAGTACCTGCATGAGTTTTTCTTTGGAATTTCCTGTTTTCAACGATAATTGCGCAAGTGTAGATGAGGTGAATCCCTCCTGATCCAATTGATTTAAAATACTATTTTGCAGGGAGTCATCCTCGCTATTTAAAGTGATGGAAAAATTCGGATTTAAAAATAATTCTCCCTTTTGAGAAATAGACTTATCATCCGACATTGATTGCAGCAGCGCTTCTAAAATTGAATTCTCACAGCTGAGATGTTGGCGGATTTCCTCCTTTTGAGCCCCTGCATTCAGTGGATTTTTTACATGGTACTTTTTTAGAAAATTATGAATACTATTTTTTAACTCATTCCATTGATTCTGTGTGAGCAGCCATTTCCCCTGTTTATGGGTAAGCCAGAATAATTCCTCCTTCTCTTCAACTATTGCATTGATTTGCTCTTTGGAAATCCCTATGCGATATTGGAGCTTCTCTGGTGTAATGGGCCTTGCGCCTTCCTCTTGTACAAGGTGAATTAATTGATCCGATTTTGGACTGTCATATAAATTCTGCAGTTTTTCCTTAACGATTTTCCATTTTTCTTCAATTAAAACTTCCATTACTTCCCCACCCCCGATAGTGATAACGGGAGAGAAACTTCTAATAATAAATTTATCACCCCTTGCAGCAACCATGGGCTGTTCAAGGCGCAGCAGTGCTGGACATTCATTCCCCGGCTGGAGGGTTTTCCCATCGGTTAGCGCTACTCGTGCCATAACTTCCTGTGTTCCTAAATGAATGCGGATTCTCTGGTTTTGGGTAATTGGTTTTTGTGCCGAACCTAAAAGCTGCAAAGTCACACCCATCTGGTTTAGGGATTGGAGATAACCAATTTCAGCAATTTGACTGCCTCTTTCAATCTGTTTTATTTCCACTCCCTGAAGATTTATTGCTGCCCGGTCACCGGTTTCTACTTGCTGAACCTCCTCTCCATGAGATTGTAATCCTCTCACTCTGGACTTTACCGATCCCGGTAGTAATTCTACCGTATCTCTTATTTTCAAGCTTCCAGAATTTACGGTTCCAGTTACTACGGTACCATATCCTTTCATACTGAAAACTCGATCTACATGGAGCCTGAATATTCCCCGATCTTGTTTATCGGGAACTTTTTTACATATATCCAGCAAAGTGGATTTTAATTGGTCAACCCCATCACCAGTTTCTGCTGATACTTTTAAAATAGGAGCATCTTCCATAAATGATCCTTGGAGAAGTTCACCGATATCAAGTTCAACCAATTCCAACCAGTCTTTATCAGCCAGATCAATTTTGTTAATGGCAACAATTCCTAAAGGAATATCCAGCAAATTAAGAATTTCAAAATGCTCTCGTGTTTGGGGCATTACGCCATCATCAGCGGCAACTACCAGAAGAGCTATATCCACTGCCGAAACCCCTGCCATCATATTTTTTACAAATTTCTCATGGCCAGGAACATCAATAAGAGTAATATTTTCATCCAGGAACGCAAAACCAATATCAATGGTCATTCCCCGTTTCTGTTCTTCTTTGAGGCTATCGGTATTCACACCAGTAAGCGCCTTAACCAGCGCCGTTTTTCCATGGTCAATATGACCGGAAAGTCCGATGACAGTTTGTTTCATTGGAGGGCGCTGATAAGGGAAGATAGAAGCTGTTTTTCCTGAGTGGAAGGAATGGCTTTCAGATCAATATGAAAGCGGTTGCCAGAAATATATCCCAAAACGGGATTGGGGGCAGATCGAAATTTTCGACTGAGTTCTGAGGCTTTCATTTCTCCATTGAACACAAGCGCAGCGCTGGGAAATTTTTCAAGAGGCAGGGAACCACTGCCCGCTTCCACTTCGGTTTGTTTTACTTCAATCCCGAATTTATCCACTATCTTCATTGGCATCTTTTTCACTATCTTTTTGCCAATTTTTAAAAGTTCAGGCTGGCTGCGATAGAACAATGTTATTGATAAATTCTCTTTTTTTACCTCCCTTGGAGTTAGGTAAGTTCGCAGGGTTGCTTCCAAAATAGCATAGGTAAACTTGTCACAACGCAAAGCCCGGTATAAGGGATTTTTATGAATTTTTCGAATGAGAGTTTTCTTTCCGCAGATGATACCAGCCTGAGGTCCACCTAATAATTTATCCCCGCTGAACGATACCACATTTGCACCAGATTTTAAATAGCTTTGAACCGGTGGTTCATGAGGTAATCCTAATTTTTGAAAATCTGCAATAGCTCCACTGCCTAAATCTAAAATGAGTGGGATTTTCTTCTTTTTTGCTAAAGCGCTGAGCTCCGATAATTTCACTGACTCGGTAAATCCCATAACTTTATAATTGCTGGTATGAGCCACTAAAATTGCACCCGTAATGGGAGTGATTTCATTTTCATAATCCTGCAAATGGGTTTTATTGGTGGTTCCCACCTCTATCATTTTGCATCCAGATTTTTTGATCACTTCAGGTATGCGGAATGAGCCCCCAATTTCCACCTGTTCACCCCGGCTGATGATCACTTCCTTACCCTCTGCCAAAGCATTCAGCATAAGCAGGACTGCCGCCGCATTGTTATTCACCACCAGGGCTGCTTCTGAGCCACAGAGAGCATTGATTAGAGATTCCACATGCCCCATCCGTTCACCCCGTTTCCCTGAAGGTAAATCCAGTTCTAAATTGGAATAAGGTACCACATTTTTCAGGGCATCCTGCACCAGTTCTATAGAAAGTGGTGATCGTCCTAAGCCGGTGTGGAGAATAATTCCCGTGCCATTGATGACCTGCTCTAAACTTTGAGAAGAGACATTTCCCAAGGCCCTTTCCACCTTTCTAATGGTGTAATCTGAAATATCTTTCATGGGGTGGGAATTTTGAATCTCCCGACGGACATCATCCAAGACAAATCGAATTGTTTTGAGATAGAGAGAATATGGGGCTGAAGTTATTTCATTTTGAAAATGAGTGAGAATATCATCAACAGAAGGAATTTCCCGCAGAGCCGCCCGGACCTGATCTGAATTACTCAACCATTTACCCCTTTCCTAATATATAATGGATTACTTTCCATTTTTACATTCATCAATGACATCCAGTAATTTATTAACAAGAACATCTGATTGGAATCCATTAAGGATTGTGATAACAAATATAGGAAATTCATCATCAGGAAGTACATCTTCGAACTCATCAAATATATCAGTTTCATCCAAGATGGTATCCACGTCCTTCCCGGCTTTCTGCTCATTTTCAATGAACTCCTGAAGCCGGAAGATATGCTCTTTCAATTCCTCCCGACTCATGGCTAGAAGAGGTTTATTCTTCATGCAAGCACAGCAGCTTCATCTACTTTGTCTAACTGGTCATCCCCCAGATATTTTTTAGCATATTTTTTGTAGACACCTTCTTTCACAAATATCTCAAAAAGATCCTGATCTATATGATAATCATTTTTCATAAAACCCATTATCCGCATAGCCTGGGATAGTTTTTTACCATCCTTGTAGGGGCGGTCTGCTGCAGTGAGGGCTTCATAAATATCAGCAATAGCCATCATTTTTGCCTGAACACTCATTTCCTCATCCTTCAATCCCTTCGGATACCCCGTACCATCCAGCTTTTCATGATGACCTCCGGCAAATTCTGGTACATTGCGCAGTTTTTTTGGATAGGGGAGTTTTTCCAGCATATCAATGGTGATGACAATATGGTCATTGATAATTTCTCTCTCTTCCGGCAACAAAGTTCCTTTAGGAATTTGCAAATTACGCACATCTTTTTCATCAAATAAATTTATTTCTTCACCTTCTAATTTCCATTTATAATTACCTATATTTGAAACTCTCCGCTGATCTTCTTCTTCCATAAATTCACCACCCCGATTGGTTTTTTGGATGAATGTTTGATCTGAATTAAATTGGGTAATTTTATCATCAAATTCTGATACTAAACTCTTAATCTTTCCATTAGCCATACCTTTACCCATAAGTTCAATTTGCTTTTTCAGCATTGAAATTTCGGCATCACGCTTTAAGACTTCAAAGCGTGTATCCATTACCTCAATCCGATCGGTAATGGTTTCCAATTTCATACCCTTGTCTACAATATGGGGAGGCGTAGCTACTTTCCCGCAATCATGCAGCCATCCAGCAATATAAAGTTCATAACGTTCATCTTCATTCATTGAGAAATCTTTGTATTTACCTGTTTTAGTCTTTTCGACTGCATCTGCCAACAGCATTGTAATTTCAGGTACTCTTTCGCAATGCCCACCTGTATAAGGAGATTTTTTATCAATTGCAGTTGCAATAAGTTGAATAAATGACTCAAAAAGATTCTTCAGTTCAGCTACTAATCTTTTATTCGTGAGAGCCACGGCACCCTGTGATGCAAGAGACTCAACCTGATTCTGCATATGATCTGAAAAAGAAATAATCTCACCACTTTTGGGATCTTTTGCATTAATAAGCTGCATTACACCTACAATATCATTTTCATGGTTTTTCAAGGGAACTGAAAGCACTGATGTAGTTCGATAACCAGTATCCTTATCAAAATTCTTTGCGCCAGTAAAATCAAAGCCCTTTTCCTTATAGGCATCTTTAATATTGACTATTTTACCCGTATTTGCAGAATATGTCACAATACTTGAATGATTTGGAGTTCCATCCTCATTAAAAAGCTGCATAGGAGGAATGGTAATTTCAACACCAGTGGTACCACCCTGGGAAAAATTCATGGAATCTGTAGCCATGATCTCAAATTTCATGGTTTTACTATCATCACTGATCATATATAAAGTTCGACCATCAGCATTGGTTATATTTTTTGCCTCATCCATGATGAGTTCAAAAATTACATTAATATCATCTTCAGTGGATAAAGCAAGACCTATCTCTTGCAGGCGTTTAACTCTATCTTCTAAAACAGCACATTTTTCTTTCAGGGTCATGACACAGCTCCAATTAAGTGTTTATAAAGTATATTTTCGTCGGAATAAGCCTGTTAAATGTAATGTAATTACATAAGTTTTTTCAATAAAATTGCAAATAAAACTGCGGGAATTAAAAATATTGCCATACTGGGGAAAATATAATTAATAGATACCATTTCTCCTAAGTAGCCTCCAATGACTCCCGCCAAGGATCCCACTCCAAAACTTATTCCTGCTGAAAATCCATATATAACACCCCTTTGGTCACTGGGGGTAACATCTGCCAAAAGGCTATTGTTCACCGGTTGAAACATAAAATTTACAGCACCCAAAATTCCTGTGATGCCAACAAGGTACCAACCCTGATAAAATGCCATCATAACTAAAAAAGGAATATTAAGCGCTACTACCCAAATGTATAGATTTTTTCGTTGAAAGCGCTCACCAAGGTGCCCACCGAGCAGTTGACCAAAAACTCCCAATAACAGAACAAATCCAGTTAACAATCCGCTGCCTACCACAGTACCCAGGCCAGTTTGTACGGATTCAGTAAAATAATATGGAAGAAAATTAAATAAACCATGGTGTGCAAGTCCCCATAAAGACGCCACCGTAAAAATGGTGAGATGAACTTTTGTAACCGTAAAATTAAGTTTGAATTCTTTTGGTCTGGGTGCTGCCTCATGATGATATGCCAAGAGAAAAATTAATCCAAATAATGCTAAACCACCGGGAACGAGATAGGCAGTTCGCCACCCCATCCAACTTGCCATCCAGCCACCGTAAATGGGGCCTGCAGCCAAGCCCAAACTTCCAGCCACTCCATGATAGGACATATAACGGGAGACATTTGGTGAATGGCTTACCATTTTTAATCCTGCCGGATGATACAGCCCGGTTACCAACCCCAGAAATCCAAATCCAATAGCTGCCATTGTGAAAGTAGTTGAGAAATATAGCCATACTGAGGAAATCATCAGCCCAATGAAATAAGTGATGAGCACTGCTCTGGAACCAAATCTATCCGCTAAAATACCAGCAGGGAATCCTCCAAGACCCAGGAATAATATTTGAATAGTCATCAGCTTTCCTAAAGAAATGAGTGAAACAGAAAATTCGGTTTCTAATAATACCAAAATAGCTGGAAGGATCATCGTCATGGCATGTACCAGAAAATGCCCTATACTGGTAATTATGATATTTTTCTGAAAATTACTCATGTGAAAAGGGGACTAATTTAGCTCTTCATATGGTGTTTAATTCAAAGAATGTGATGATAATAAAAAGGAGTTTAATAATTGAACTCCTTTTTAAGCAATTTACATAATTTATTGGTTTTACTGAGGAAGTCCTGCTCCATGTTGCCCTCGTTGATTAAATAGCTGATCTTTCAATCTCTTTTTGAAGGCATGGTCAAACACCACATATTTTACAGTCTGCCCTGGAGTGAGAATATCCCCTATCTCGCTATGGTTATTTCGACGCAATTCTAAAATTTCGGACTGAATATCAAAATTGAATAAAATTAGAATTAGTTGTCTAAAAAAACAACCCCCTGTAAACAGGGGGTTGTCATACTACAAAAAAGGGGAATTCAGAACTCCTCTCTTTTATATGTGAGAGGTGTTACTGAGGGATTACATTAGTTGCACAGGGTCCTTTTTCACTTGAACCGGCAGTGTAATCAACAGATTGTCCATCTTTCAGGGTTTTAAAACCATCCATCTGGATCTCACTCATGTGAACAAATAAGTCTTTGCCACCATCTGATGGAGTTATAAATCCAAAACCTTTTGAATCATTAAACCACTTAACTGTTCCTTGTTTTACGTCACTCATGTTATTTCCTTTACTTGTTATTATTACTAATCTCTACACCTTTTGAAGAAATGCCTCTGATCTATCTTAGGGTATAAATAAAAACAGGTATTTTATCAATACCTGAGTTAATCTATATATTTCTTCACAGCATAGAGGGTGGAATATACACTATATTTGTATATACCATCAAAATTATTTATTTTAAGACTATTTACTAAATTATCACTTCCGTTGCCGGTAAGCTTCAACTTTTTGTTCCATCTCATCAATCAATTCAGAGGCTTTGATAGCGTCATACAATTGTTGATCCGCTTTTATTTGTGCCAGCAGTTTCGCTTGTGCAGCATTTTCATCAAACTCCACCAATACAAATGCTCGATAAATTCGGGTACCAGCACTATTTTCAACTTGAATTTCTTTTTCTTTTACCCTCACATTGTCCAGTTGATTTGAAATAACATTTTCCTGGGTAGTGGAAAATTGATCCAATAATTTAGAATCCGACCCCATTCCTGTTTCTTCCTGCACGCGCTTGGTATATCCATTCCATTCAGATTTAATCATTTGAGATAAATTAGATACAGCTGCCACTCGGGCTTTATCCACGGCTAATTGCATGGATTGACTAGTTGCTTCTGCAGCTGAATATTGATACCCATCTTTAATCGGTGTATTCATATACCAATCCGGAAGGTTTTTCACTGTTTTCCGTGAGGCCTCTGGTGAAAGGTCGGGACCTGATTTGGAACCACAACCAATAATGAACAGACTAAAAGTTAATAGGGTAAATAAAAAATAATTTCTCATGATTTCTCCTTTAATAAATTGGTATTTGCTGGGTATAAGTTAGTATTCTTTATTGTGAAATTGAAATCAATAAAGTGATCTTGCAACAAAAAAACGGACACAATAGAGAAGTCATGCTGTTTGTTTGATTATTGATTGTTCATATTCTTCTGGCGATTTATAATCCAATGCTAAGTATTTTCTAAGCCGGTTGTAAAAAAACTTCTATATATTCAAAAAGACTTGTTTTAGCCTGTTTATGGTTCCGGTACGTTTCATGGTAAACCAGCTCTGCCATCAAGGTATGGAAAAAACTCTCTACTACCGCATTATCGTAACAGTTTCCTTTACCACTCATACTTGGAATAACATTAAATGTTTTTAGTAATTCACGATAATCCTCACATGCGTACTGGGCTCCTCTGTCTGAATGGAATATGAGTTCAGGTAAAGGCTGATAATTCTTTACTGCCTGGATATATGCCGGAATGGTGAAATTATAAAAATGAGGATAGGGGCAATTTTAATTATTAACTTTTAATTTTTCATTTAAGTAGGCTCTGGCCAACTCATAGCCCACCACTCCCACCGCCACGGACACATTCAAGCTTTGTTTTATGCCCCGCATAGGTAGTTCGACATGAATATCTGCCAAAGCCGATAATTCTTCAGATACACCGGTCACTTCATTGCCCACAATGAAACAGACAGGAAATTCCCAGTCCATTTCATACATCATTTGAGATTGTTTTGTCTGTTCAATAAGCACCAGAGATATTCCCTCACTTTTGATGGCTTTAGCTGCATCTATTGGATTTTCGAAATATTCCCAGGGGACGGCATCTTCTGATCCCAAAGCGGTTTTTCGTAAATCTTCCCGGGGTGGATGGGCAGTGTAGCCGCTGAGATAAATTTTATCTGCGCCAAAGCCGTCAGCAGAGCGAAAGATGGAACCCACATTATGCACAGAGCGTACATTTTCAACCAAAATGGCAATAGGCAGACGAGGTATAAATTTTACTTCATTTATGGTAGGACGATCCGCTTTAAGTTCATCATTACTGCGTTTTATCCGCTGCTTCATTATTGATCTTCAGGAATAAAAAGTCCAGTCTCAAATTGGGGATTAATTTCAATTTTATCTAATTCAACAAAAATTTCTGATTTGGATTTTAAATCTTTCACAAAAATTTTAGAAAGGAAGGCAACACCTTCTATGGTTTGAACATCGGTGCATTCCACACTGCGATACAAGCGGCCAGATTTTGTATAAAATTCCACTTTATAAATAAGATAATCATCTGGATCAATCCATATTTTCTTGGATTTTTTCACTTTACCATTTTTTCCTTTTTTTACAGACTTAATGACATGGACTGAATGATCGCCAATTTTTTCAGAGGGAAGAATGCTATTTTCATTCTCAGCAATCTCCTTTTCTGTAAATTTCAAATCTGCCAGGGTGAATTTCTTGGTGGACTTTTTATCAGAAATATCTTTTAATTTTCCTGTAATGGGCATGGTCATCCACCTTTTTGTTTTTCGCCCATCTTTAAATTGATGTTCCCAAATGGAAGATGGTTTCTTTCTCTTATCCTGGATAGGTTTTACCCGAGTCCTTTTCAAGATATCACCCTTTTCCGGCCATTGTATTGAAATTTGATAATTCTTAATCTTTTCCTTTTTACCCGTTTCCTTAATATTTACGGAAAATTGATGATTAACACTATCCAGACGATGAAGTGTGCTGAAAAGAATTTCCTCAACAGAAAGGTCTTCCCCAAATACAAAAGAAATACTGGCTATATAAATAAATAAAGTTATGATTTTCATGGGGGAAATTTTACAAGGCTCTGGCTTTAGTAAAAAAGGGATTACCTATGAGTTATTACAATTGTTTTCAAATCACACTAAAATAAATCTAATTTTAAACTAATGAATTCAGTTGTTATTCTGGCCAATGGGGATTTTCCAAAGCACCCAACGCCCCTCCGTATATTGAAAGAAGACACAACTATTATCTGCTGTGATGGTGCAGTGAATAATATTGAAGAATATGGATTAATACCAACACATATAATTGGAGACATGGACTCCATTTCAAATGAATTAAAAATTAAATATGAGGATAGGCTTATCCATAAAGCAAACCAAAATGAAAATGACCTGCGGAAAACATTGAAATGGGTAGAAGAAAATGGAGCAAAAAAGGCCTCTATCCTGGGCGCAACCGGAAAACGGGATGACCACAGCTTGGCAAATATATTTACTCTTTTAGAGTTTCCTTCCAATTTAGAATTGTCCATTTTTACAGATTATGGAAAATTTTCCGTGGTAAAAGGTGAGCAGAAATTTGCTAGTTTTAATGGTGAGCAAGTATCACTTTTTTCGCTAGATCATACTATTGAAATAACAACAACACACTTAAAGTATAACTTTAATAGTAAAAAGTTAACTAATTTATATTGCGGATCATTAAATGAATCAATAAATGATGTATTTACATTATCCATTTCCCATGGAAAGATTTTAGTGTATCAGGTTTATAATTAATTATGGCGAGTTATTTAGAGCTAATTAATCCGGCTAATGGTGAAAAGTTCAGGGAGCTCCCCTACCATAATTGGGAGGAAGCCAAATCCCTATTGCTTCAAGCTGATAACACCCAGAAACAATGGAGGCATACTGAAATTTCAGGGCGTATCCAATTGGTGAAGGCTGCTATGGATTACTTCCGGGATAATCAGAAAAATATTGCCGAAGACATCACCCGGCAGATGGGAAAGCCCATATCCCAATCTTTAAATGAAGTTATGGGAATGATTCACCGGGCAGAAGTCTGCTGTGATTTAGCTGAGGATGCCTTGAAGGATATCACACTTCCAAAAGCTAATGGATTAAGGCGTTTCATAAAGAGAGAACCCCTAGGGGTCGTATTGGATATTGCCGCCTGGAACTATCCCCTGCTCATTGCTGTAAATGTGATAGCACCAGCAGTCCTTGCAGGTAATACCGTTGCCATCAAGCACAGCTCTCTTACCCCCCTCTGTGGAAAAGCATTCGAGGATGCCTTCAAATTTGCCGGCGCTCCAGATGGACTGGTAACCTCTCTCATTATGGACCATCAAACCACCGAACAAGTAATTCAATCTGGGCTGATTCAGCATTTGGCATTTACCGGCTCGGTAGCTGGAGGACGGCGGGTTAAAGCATCAGCTGGCAGTCAATTCATTGAAACGGGGCTGGAGTTGGGCGGTAAGGACCCTGCCTACATTAGGGCGGATGCCGATTTGGATTTGACAATCTCTAACGTTATGGATGGTGTCTTTTACAATGCGGGGCAGTCCTGCTGTGCCGTAGAGCGGATTTACGTCCATGAGTCGCTGTTTGATGAGTTTGTAGCAGGGGCAATAGAATGCATGAACAATTTGAAAATTGGTGACCCTAACAATGAATCGACGGATATGGGTTCCCTCGCCCAATATTCGGGATTGGAAACCATACAAAAACAACTCGCTGAGGCAGAAGAAAAAGGAGCCGTTATTACGCGCCATCCCGGACCTTTCCCAGATGGTGAAAATTATCTGCTTCCGGCGATTCTCACCAAAGTGAACCACAATATGGAAATCATGCTGGAAGAAACATTCGGACCTATTGTGGGCATTATGCCAGTAAAATCTGACCTAGAAGCTATTGAGCTGATGAATGATAGTCCTTATGGGTTAACCGCCTCTGTCTGGACTAGAGACGCAGAAAAAGCCCTTGAAATCGGCAATCAAATTGAAACGGGAACCTTTTATATGAATCGCTGTGATGTCTTAGATCCTGCCCTGCCCTGGGTGGGTGTAAAAGACAGCGGAAAGGGCTGTACACTTTCAGTATTAGGGATTCAGCAGTTGACACGGCCTAAATCGTTTAATTTAAAAATTGACCGATGACTGATGACTAAAAACCATTCACGGAGTAAAAATGCACCCTATTTTAGATAAACTTAAAAAAGACGGAATCACCAAAATAAAATTAGGCATCTTTGATGTGGATGGAGTATTCCGGGGAAAATACATCAATATGAAGAAGTTTACTTCTGCAATAGACAAAGACTTTGGATTCTGTAATGTAGTATTTGGCTGGGATCTGACCGATAAGCTTTACGACAAGCCCACCGTCACAGGATGGCATACCGGCTACCCCGATGCCCCTGCTGTCATTGACGTTAATTCATACCGAAAAATCCCCTGGGAACCTAACACAGCATTATTTATTGCCGACTTTCAAAATCCGGATGGAAGTCCCTATCCTGCGTGTCCTCGGCAACTTTGTAAAACCATTCTACAAAAAGCAGAGAACTTGGGTTTTAAAGTAAAATCTGCCTTTGAGTATGAATTCTTTCTCTTTAATGAAACACCACATTCTATTCGGGAGAAAAAATATGAAAACCTCACCCATTTTACACCGGGAATGTTGGGCTACTCAATCTTAAGAAACTCCGTTCACAGTGAACTTTACCACGATTTTATCGACACCTGCCGAGAAATGGACTTTGAACTGGAGGGCATCCACACTGAAACAGGTCCAGGGGTTTTAGAGGCCTGCATTGCTGTTGACAGCGGATTGGCAGCTGCAGACAAGGCTGCCCTGTTCAAGACTTTTGCCAAGGTGCTGGCGCAGCGTTGGGAGCTTATGGCAACCTTTATGGCGAAATGGTCTCCGGACTTTCCCGGACAGAGCGGACATCTGCACCAGTCCCTGTGGAATAAGGATGGCAGTTCTGCCTTTTATGATGAGAGCAGGGAGCATAAAATGAGCGCTGTATTTCGTCATTATTTAGCGGGGCAAATTCAATTACTACCGGAAGTACTGCCCATGATTGCCCCCACTATCAATTCATATACCCGCATGATTAAAGGGTTCTGGGCACCTACCCATAGTAATTGGGGAATAGATAACCGTACCTGTGCTATTCGGGTCATACCCGGATCTCCTAAAAGTCACCGCCTGGAATATCGCATTGCTGCTGCTGATGGAAATCCCTATCTGGCGCTGGCAGCCTCAATTGCCTGCGGTTTATACGGTATCGAAAATAAACTGGAATTACCCCCAATGGTTGAAGGTAATGCTTATGATCTGGACACATCCCCTCAAAATGTAGAACTGCCCAATTCACTGGAGAAATCAATAAATGTGTTCTCTAAAAGCAAAATCATGCGTGAATTATTTGGGGATGCCTGGGTGGATCACTTCACCCTTACACGGGAATGGGAAGCTAAATGTTACAATGAGCAGAAGAAAGAGAATCCCGACTGGTTTTGGATGCGGGATCGGTATTTTGAGATTATTTAAAAAGGTTTTTACTGATGATTCAATATAATTTCCCTACGGTATTATTCTATGGTGCAGATGCTCTTAAAGATCTAGCACCTGCCATTCAGAAACGAGGTTTAAAGAGTCTTCTGCTTGTGACTGATCCCGGCTTGGTACAAATCGGATTGGCAGATTCAGCAAAAAGCACACTCACTTCTTCTGGGTTAAATATCGAGATATTTGACAATGTGCATCCAAATCCCATTGAGGAGGATGTCACCGCCGGAGTAGAAATATACCAGTCTAACGGATTTGATGGGATGATTGCCCTAGGCGGCGGCAGCGCCATGGATGTGGCCAAGACAATCCGGTTCATGGCTGTGCATGAACCTCCACTCGCCCAATATGACGATGCACTTGGTGGTGATCAGAAAATTATCAATCCTCTGCCCCCTTTGTATGCCATCCCAACTACTGCAGGCACAGGCAGCGAAGTGGGTCGCTCATCCGTCATCACCCTGCCAGAGACCGGTAAAAAAACAATTTTCTTTCACCCTGACCTTATGCCTGATATTGCGGTTCTGGACCCTACTCTAACAACAGGACTGCCCCCTCATATCACAGCCGCCACAGGAATGGATGCCTTTACCCACTGCCTGGAAGCCTACCTGGTGGACAGTTTTCACCCCATGGCAGATGCACTTGCTGTTGAGGGGATGAAAATGATTGTAGCAAACCTGCCTAAAGTTTTGGATGAACCAGACAATCTGGATGCCAGGGGACAAATGCTTTTAGCAGCTTCTATTGGAGCAACCGCTTTTCAGAAAGGGTTGGGAATGATTCATTCCATGGCACACCCACTTTCTGCAGAATACAATATCCACCATGGTTTAGCAAATGCATTGCTTATTAAATTTGGGCTGGAATTTACCATTGAAAAAGCCATCATTGCGCAGAACCAGGAATTGCTAAATAAACTTGAAAAAATTGGCGGTATTATATCAAATAATACTTTAAGTGATATAAGATTAATACCAAAATTATTAGGTACTTTTATAAATAGAATAGGAATTATTCTGGGTTTGAATGAGCAGGGAATTCAAATAGAGCAGACCTCCGTATTGGCAACCCTGGCCTTTGAGGATAGCTGCCATGCTACTCATCCATTCCCGGTTTCAATAGAAGATTTTAAAGCGGTTTATAACCGCGCATTATAAGGAGCTTTAATGATACTAGATTATATTTCACCTTATCTGCCGCATAACCAATTATTGAGTTCACTTACAATTCTGGTGATCCTGGCAGTTGTCAGTCTATTGGCCTTCTGGGTCACCCAGAGATTAATTTTAAATTTGCTTACCAAAATGCTTCGAAAAACCAGCACCCAGCTGGATGATATACTGATAAACCAAAATGTTTTCAAACGGCTCACCTATATAGTTCCATCCCTTATATTTTTTAACTTTGCCTATGCCATACCTCAATTTACAAATATGATTCAGCGCACCTCCTTAACTCTGATGGCAATTGCAGGGCTTTTGGTAATTAATTCCTTAATAAATGCTCTAAGAGAAATCTACAAGGAAACGAAATATCATGATCGCCTGGATATTACCAGTTATCTGCAAATTACAAAGCTCATCATCAATATACTGGGCTCAGTGGTGATTGTAGGTATTATTATTGATAAGGACACGACCTTGCTGCTAAGCGGCCTGGGTGCCATGACAGCGGTTGTAATGCTTATTTTCAAGGATACCATTCTAGCCCTGGTAGCCAGCATACAGATCAGTTCCAATGACCTTTTTAAGGTGGGTGACTGGATCGAAGCGCCCCAGTTCGGCGCAGATGGTGATGTGATAGATATTGGCCTGCATGCAGTAAAAATTCAGAACTGGGATAAAACAATTTCCGTTATTCCAACCCATAAACTGATTGATTCGGAATTTAGAAATTGGCGGGGTATGTCCGAAAGTGGCGGCCGGCGCATTAAACGCTCTCTTTTTATCGATATGAACACTATCCAGCTTTGTAATGATGAAATGCTGCAGAAGTTTAAACGATTTGAAGTCCTTGGTGAATATATTGACCGCAAGCAGAAAGAAGTTACTGACTATAACCAGGCCAAAAATATTGATAACTCTGAACTCATTAACGGCCGCAGCCTAACAAATGTGGGGACATTCAGGGCTTATATTGAAGCCTACTTACACAATAATAGTAATATCCATCCAGACTTGACCTTTCTCATCCGCCAGCTGGAGCCTACTTCAACAGGATTGCCCATTCAGATTTATGTATTCACCAATGATACTGACTGGATACGATATGAGGGCATTCAGGCGGATATTTTCGACCACCTCCTGGCAGTAGTTCCTGAATTTGGACTTAAGATTTTCCAGAACCCTACTGGTGAAGATTTTGGAAAGCTTAAATCAAATTAAAGATATGTACTTGGTTCTGGGGTTTTGACTCTTGTAGCTTGAAGCTAAAGGCTCATAGACAGGAGCTGCCTATTAGATCTAATACAGCATTAAATATATCACTACACCTGTAACCGATACATAGAGCCAAATAGGATAGGTAATTCGGGCAATCTTTTTATGTTTGGCTATCTGCATATTCCAGCCGCGAAACAAGGTTATTAACGCCAAAGGAATAATAATCATTGCTAAAACAATATGGGTGAGCAGAATAAAATAGTAGATACTGCTAAAATCGCCAACATACATTTTAGGTCCGGCTTTAAACCAATGGTAGATCACATAAGACACCAGGAAAAGTACCGAGACGCCAAAGGCCGTGAGCATGGTCTTTTTATGGCGCTGAATCTGCTTTCTTTTAATAAACCACAGCCCTGCCAAAAGCAGAACCGTGCAGGTGCTGTTTAAAAGGGCATTTAAATGGGGTAATGCGGAAACATCCAGCATCCCCTCCATTCCATCCGGGCGGGGACCCAGAATAAGAAATGCCACTGCCAGGGTAATTACAATAGAGACAATATAAATAATCCTCAGCCAGAATTTTTCTCCAGATACAATATTATCTGTCAATGGAGGATCCTTTCTATTAAAATGATAATGAGCAGGAGGGGCAAATATATAATAGAAGCCAACATGAGTCTTCTTGCATTCTTTTTATTAGATTCCATTATCACTTTCAAGGCCACCATAAAAAAGGCAACCCCCAGCAGGGCCGCTCCAACGGCATACACTATTCCTCCAACCTTTAAAATATACAATCCAAGGCTGGTGATAAGCAGCGCCACAGTGAAAAATAATATTACGTAACTGGTTCGTTTTGATTCGGGATATATAGATGGGAGCATTTTAAATCCACCTTTTTCATAATCGGCAGCATAAATGATAGCAATGGCTAGAAAATGAGGCATCTGCCAACAGAACAAAATTCCAAACAATATCCAGGCCGGTGGTGCCAAAGAACCTGTGGCGGCAACCCATCCTCCAACTGGTGGCAGGGCACCGGGAATTGAGCCAATGATGGTATTCCATGTGGTTATTCGTTTACTGGGGGTATAAATAAGAATGTAAAGCAAAATAGTGGCTACGGATATCCAGGCAGTTAGGGGGTTGATTAAATAATAGAGTAAAACACATCCTCCAAAAGAGAGAAAAGCACCAAATATCAAGGCATTCATGGGACTAATTTTTCCAATTACAATAGGGCGATTTTTTGTGCGTGTCATTTTTGCATCGTGCCGTCTTTCAATGACCTGATTCAATACTGCAGCTCCGGCAGAGGTTGCCCATGTACCTAAAATAAGATATAATAATATGAGCCAACTGTCAACTGTTGCCATGTGGTTACCAAGGCTTCTGAGTCCCAGATAATATCCCAAATATGCAGTAACCAGCACCAGCATAGTGATGCGGGGTTTGGTCATTTCAAAATATGCTGAAATAGTAGTTTTCAATAGAATGAATCAAAAAAGGAGTAATCTGTCTTGAAATTACTCCCCTAAAATTATAAATGGAATCCCCTGCGAATTAAGCTGTATTTTCTTACTTTAAAGCTTTTATGTAGGCTATGATATTTGCAATATCTTCCTCATTTAATACTGGTTTATAGGATGGCATAATTGGCGGAAACCCTTCTGCTATCAATTTACGGGGAGCAATAATTGATTCCCGGATATATTGCTCATCAATTACCACCACGCTCCCATCCGTATGGCGAATTTCTTTCCCAAATTGACCGTTGAGCGTTGGACCTCTATTAAGTTTAGCATTAACAGAATGACAGGCATCACAGGCCATTCGAGTATAAATATCCAGCCCTTTTGCTTCCGGAGAGCCTGGGGTAAATTGTGCTGCATCAGGATTTTTTCCACAGCTAAATACCAGCATGAAGAAAAAGATCAATGAAAAATGAAAGTTGAAGTTAGAAGATATAATCTGGGGCAGAATAAATTGTGCTACTTTTTAATCTTATACACCTAAAATAAGGTTAACCAATTGAATCACATCCAGAACATTAATAATGCCATCTCCATTTAAATCCCCATTAGGATTGAATTCATCCGTACCAATAATAATATTAACCATAATGATTATATCTTGGATATTTACTAAAGAATCCTCATTCAAGTCTCCCAGAATATTATCTTCAGCAGGACAAACAAGATCATACATAAAATCTCTGGTGAATTCCACAGTAATATCCATAGCGGCATTTGAGTCTATAAAAGGCACATGATCCTCTCCTACAAAGGTATAGAGGGCACTAATGTTTCCCAATGCCAGCATGGTCTCATTGATAACATAGCTTCCGTACACCTGCATATTGAGGCCAAAGAGGGTGATGAGGCCGTCACCATAAGGAACGATAGTATCCTGATCTCCATGCACACTTACTACGGGGATATCTCCCTCAACAATCCAGTTATAGTCACCCACAGCTCCACAGAGGTTGATAATACCATGGAATTCACTGGAATATCCTTCATTACCACTAGTGCCTTCCAGTCCTCCATTTTCTTCCATAAAATCCACAAGGAAATCAGGTATTTCGCTATCCTGATCCATATAAGCTGCGTTCACTACAATAATTCCACCAGCTGAAACACCACCAGCATAAATTCGATCAACATCAACGCGATATTCATTATTCATTTCAGCATCCATCCTAAACCAGCGGATTGCAGCCTTTAAATCATGAATGCCCTTTGCAACTGCTTTATAGCCCGTGACTTCATTGGGGAACCAAATAAGGTCTCCGGTTAGGCGATAATCTATGGCGGAGGCTACATACCCCATTTTGGCATAGCGGGTACAAAGTTCCACTATATCCGCATTGGTTTTAGATCCAGCTACAAATGAACCTCCAAATAGAAAAAATACCAGGGGTCTATCTTCTACGTCATCGCCCGCTGGTTCATAAATATCCAGATAGAGATCCTGCCATTGATTTTGACCCCATACATTGGGATTGTAATTTCCACCATAGAGAATATTACTGGTGACATTTACCTGACTGAATATCTCATCAGTATAGCGAATTCCATCGCATTCTGATTGCCCGGTCAATAATGCGGTATTGAGGATAATTAATATTAATTTGTTCTTCATATCGAATTTTAAAATTAAATTGAGTATTTAAGTTACCCATTTTTATTATTCATTGAAATAATATTTTTGTTACAATTTGTGAAAGCAAAAGAGGTGAGCATTGCTTTGTAATTCTTGTTTTAATTTTTAAATATGAGGTAATTTTCACATAGATTTTTTCCAC
>ERZ813253.104-NODE-104-length-32239-cov-4.729509_pt1 | contig 32239 bp, 33 predicted proteins | sample MGYA00520893_ERZ813253 | MGnify/ENA primary metagenome ERZ813253 (study PRJEB31669, sample SAMD00080414) | marine metagenome | biome: oceanic hadal pelagic zone biome; feature: marine hadalpelagic zone; material: sea water | place: Pacific Ocean:Izu-Bonin Trench...
ATTGACAGCAATACTGCATATGGCGGCAGGGCTGCTCTATGTCCATTATTTTCTACAATCTTAAATATTAGTGGAAAAAAAGTACAAAAGAATACAATTCAAGATTCTTGTGAACTTAGCTGTAAAAGTCCAAAGGCAGTATTTTTCCGTTCAGCAAGCCTACTAACACACAGTAAAAGAATAAACCTTAGAAATCTATAATACTGTAATTTTAGTCTGTTTCATATGGACTTTACACAAAAAAAATGTGTTTCGTGTGAGACAGGTGGAGACCCACTTCCTGATAGTGAGGTACAGAAGAATCTTCCAAGTATTCCAAACTGGGAACTTGACGGAAAGATGATTCGCAGGGAATTTGAATTTCAAGATTTTAAGGATGCGATGGTTTTTGTAAACAAAGTTGCAGATCTAGCTGAGAGTGAGGGTCACCATCCTGACATTACAGTACATTGGAATAAAGTGAGATTGGATCTATGGACACATTCTATGAATGGACTCAGTGAAAATGACTTTATAGTTGCGTCTAAGATAGACAAGATTTAGAGAAATTAATATCCCCTAGAATTTCTATCTGGCTTGTCGATATTTGGGTTTCTAAATCCATGCTTTTCCATCATATGATTTAGAAATCGTATGTCGTCTGAAAGGTGTTCACCACATACTGAACAGGTTGGCATAATAATACTATTCTATACATGTATTTTTGAGTTTTTTGCAAAGAACATTCCCACACCAATTGAAAAGAAGATTAGTAGTGGAATAAACCTATAGGGTAAAATTTCATAATGATAAGTGAACGTTACCAATATTGGACTTGCTATTATGGTTCCAAAAATTAGAATTAGAATGGAATCAGCATGTTTTAATTTATTTTTTGAAAGAAACATCAAGCCAACCGTCACAGGCAACAGTAACATTATAAAAAAAAGATCAAATCTTAATTGAGCGATAATTACCTGAAATCCTAAAATAAATTTACTAGGATTGATGTCTATTACATCTGGATATACCGTACCACCGAAGAAAACTATAGCAATGGTAGCAGATACTGTTACAACATATGAAATTAATATCGCAACTTTTGTTCTTCTAGATATTTGTGATCTATACGTAGTAAACAGTGTCATTAGGAAAAATGGTGCTACATATGCTTTAGTGTAAAATGCAAGTATGTAAAAAACAGGGGATAAAAACCATTTTTTTTCTATCACATATAATGAAATCAGGAAGAACAAGACCCAAAAATTTTCATAGACTGCAACAGTATCAAATTTCAGGAATGTGTAACTTTGCAACAATACAATGACAGCGATCATTCCTGCAAACCGCTTTTGGCAAAACTGTACAGTGATTAAATAAGTAAAAACTACTACCAGTATGCTGGCTATAAACGGTAGAAGCTTGATGTTTTGGAATATATCAAGCGATACATCAAGCAAAAACATCCTAACATATCTGTCGTTTTGTTCTTGGATGTAAATACATCCGGTCGAGTCATTGATCTCACAATCACCAAACGGCCAGATTTCTAAAGCTGGTAATAATACCTTATGATAATCGCTCCACTCTTTACCCTCATCAAGAAAAAGTTCTGGTGTTGATAATCCAACATATACGCATAAAATAACGGCTAAAGATATTACGGCTACTCTTTTTGATATTTCAAATGTACGGATTTTTTCAACTGCATCATATACCAGCGAAGGAATTTTTTTCTTGTAATATGCAGTACCAAAACCAAAAATTATGGCGTTGCTTGCAATAAGAAAAACTGCCAGATAACCAAGCTCAAACGGGTTTAGATTTTCTGTAAACATGCCAAAAAATGACGAAAATAATGCGGGAAAGATTACAGGTATAAGAGTGAGTAATACGACTACAAGCGTACAAAGAAAAACCAGATAAGAAACTTTTTGAGTATTTTCTATATCGCTCATTTATTGAAATATTTATTTGTGTAGTTAAAACCATTTATCTATATCTGGCTTTAATATTTTACATGAAAAAATTTACAGCACTATTGTTGAGCGTTATCTTTGTAACATTAATCGCAGGTTCTGTTCAATCTATATCTGCAGATCATTTGGAACAAGATCAAGGAATTTTTGTAGACGATGCCGAAGTTAACCTTACTACAACTGAGGATTCAAATTATCAAGTATACCTACAAATGGTTCTTAGAAATGGAGATGATCAACTGATCAATGTTACAGAAAGTACGGCAAATGGAGCATACATATCACATGAAATAACTGATCATGTATTTGATACGTTAATGGGTGAAAAGGAAATTATCACTATTGATAACATAAAGTATGAAAAAGTTCAGTACATATTTAGTCCAACTTTAGAACAAAGATTCCTAGGATTATACCCAATTTTTTCTGCAATCACTTTAGAGTTCGTATCAGAACCTGGCCCTCAATCTATTAAGTTGTATGAAGAAAGCCAAGATTATTCAATATGGAAAATACATTATTGTGCAGATTTCAAAGACCATGGGTATCACTGTGTACCAATTTTTCAAGTCCTAGTTCCAACTATGACGATAGAACCAGATGATGTTGTCACTCATCAATGGACAATTTTAAGAGAGCTGAGCTAGATTTTTGTAAAATAAAATGCCAGCACTACCACTTCCCAAGAGCTCTCGCACCTAAGTAACACGATAGCGACATTGGGTTTGACTTCCAGGTTCGGAATGGGTCTGGGTCGCACCCCAACGCTATGACCGGCTTATTTCGTTAAGAAATAATAGTCTCTATTAAGGTAACTATGCTGATTAAAATAAACTTGATTGTTCTTTCTATCTTCTAATGAGATATAAATTAAAGATACACTGGATGTCCTTATGACTCAGCGTGTTGCAGTATTAGATAAGGAATTATGTCAACCAAAAAAATGTGGTTTAGAATGTATCAAGTATTGCCCAGTAAACAAATCAGGTGCAGATTGTATTGTACTGAATGAAGAAACAAACAAAGCACTAATTGATGAAGACATTTGCAATGGATGTGGCATTTGTGTTAAAGTTTGTCCTTTTGAAGCAATAACTATTGTAAATTTGGCTACAGAATTAGCTACTGATAAAATTCATCAGTACGGGCAGAACTCATTTCGTTTGTACAAGTTGCCTACCCCAAAGAAGGGGGAAGTCATTGGATTGTTGGGAAGAAATGGCATGGGAAAAAGTACTGTTATCAATATTTTATCAGGAAATTTGAAACCAAATCTAGGAAAATTTGATGAGCCACCAGAATGGGATGAAATTTTAAAATTTTACAGTGGAACAGAATTAAAATCGCACTTTGAAAAGATCAAAGACGGTCAAATCAGCGCTTCTATAAAACCACAACAAGTTTACAACATAGCCCAAGTTTTTGACGGTACGGGCAAAGAACTGCTTGAAAAATATGATGAGAGAGGAATCGCGAATCAATTAATCAAAGCGCTAGACTTGAAAAATTCAGTAGGTCAAAATGTAAAAGAACTTAGTGGGGGCGAATTACAGAGATTGGCAGTAGCTGTTACGTCAGTAAAGGATGCAGATTTCTACTTTTTTGATGAACCATCATCGTATAATGATATATACCAACGTATGGGTGTTGCAAGAGTTATTCAAAACCTAGCAAAGACCGGAAAGAGCGTAATGGTGGTTGAACATGATTTAACGTTGTTAGATTATGTAAGTGATTTAATTGAGGTCCTCTATGGAGTTTCTTCTGCATATGGGATTGTATCTGGCGTATTGTCTACTAAGGTAGGAATCAACGTATTTCTTGATGGGTATCTTCCAAGTGAGAACATTCGATTTCGTGATAAAAAGTTCTCATTTGACGTTTCAACAACCACTGGGCAGTTTTTAGACGCAGAGACGGTAATAAAATATCCAATTCTTGAAAAAAAATATTCTACTTTTTCAGTAACTGTAGAAGCAGGACAAGTACACAAGGGAGAAGTATTAGGAATTTTAGGTGCAAACTCACTTGGCAAAACCACTATGATGAAAATGATTGCAAATGTAGAAAAACCCGATTTTGGTAGCGTAGATACAAAAATCAAAATTGCTTACAAGCCACAATATCTTTCAAATGATATTGATGTCGATGTTATATCAGTACTGAACAAAGCAAATGAAGGGTTGGTTGAAGGAAGTCAAGAAGAAGAACAGATAGTTGAGCCACTGAAAATTAAAAAACTCTATAACAAGTCAATAAAAAATTTGTCTGGGGGAGAGCTTCAAAAGGTCTCAATTGTCACATGCCTTCTGCAAAAAGCTGATCTGTATGCACTCGATGAACCATCTGCCTTTTTAGATGTTGAAGACAGAATAGCTGTTGCTAAATTTATTCAGCGGTTTACTAGGTCTTATGAAAAATCAGCTATGATTATTGATCATGATGTACAATTATTAGATCTGGTTTCTGACTCGATGGTTATTTTTGAAGGAACACCTGGTATTAACGGTCATGCATCATCTCCCTTACCAAAAGTGGAATCTATGAATAAATTCCTAAAATCTTTGGATATCACTTTTAGAAGAGATGAAAAGAGTCAAAGACCACGAGTAAACAAGGAAAACAGTAGGTTGGATAAGATACAAAAAGCAGAATCAAATTTTTACTATTAATGTCGCGAATGTTAAAAAAAACATTGAATTCGTTGCTTACTCCAAAGGAATCTGATGAACTGATTTCAGCCTTTGACCAAGTTGGCAGTATCATAATAGTAAGAATACCTGATTTATTATTACCAAAGAAAAAACTGATTGGTGAAACACTTTTAGAACAAGTAAAGAGTGCAAAGTCTGTTTTTTATCAATCGTCTTCCGTTGAGGGAGAATTTCGAACTAGAAATTTAGAAGTTCTAGCTGGAGATGATAAAACAGAAACCGAATACAAAGAATTTGGATGTAGATTTATAGTAGATGTTCGAAAGACGTTCTTTTCTCCAAGATTATCATCAGAGCGAATACGAATTGCAGAGTTAGTAAAGGATGGAGAAGTGATAGTGAATATGTTTGGAGGAATTGGAATGTTCTCAATTATTGCTGCAAAAAAGAAAAAATGTACCATATATAACATTGATATCAATCCAGATGCTGCAAAATTTTGCCAGAAAAATATTGCAATAAACAAACTCGCAGGAAACATAATATCAATTCATGGTGATGCTGTGGATGTAATAAGGAATCAACTAGAAAACAAATCGGATAGAACACTCATGCTGCTCCCTGAAAAATCAGATGAATTTCTAAACTCGGCCATTTTAGCTGCCAAAAATAATGGTGTTATTCACTACTATTCGCATATTCATGCGGACAAAAAATCAGATGCAGCAAAATTATCAGAACAACATTATTTGGAAGTTACTCCTGTAAAATCTACAATACTTGGTTCCAAAATAGTTAGGCCAGTTGGTCCTAGATTCTACCAAACTGTAATTGATATAAAAATAGAAAAATGAGGTTAGTTATCATCATCTTGTATTATCGATGATGGAGAAGATTTTGTTGTAGCCATCATGTATCCTATCCAAGAAATTACTCCCAGAATTCCTCCAACAATCATTAAAATGGATAATTGTAAAACAATTGGGCTCCATTCTGACAACATAAGAAGGTATGAGTATACAAAAAATGCAGATATGGCTAGTACAAATATCATAATACCTTGAGCTTTGCGTCTTGACAATGTGTAAAAATTAGTCTCTAGTTATTTATTTGAATCTAGCTAGTAAAATCAATAGCCATAACATATGCATCTTCGCCATCACGATAATATGTTTTTAATCTCTGTATTATAGAAAATCCCAATTTCTCATATAATTTCACAGCATCATTATTACTACATCTAACTTCCAAGTATAGTTCGGAACCTTGTATGGTTTTCATGCCCTTAACAGCCTCGTCTACTAATATACTACCAAACCCTTTACGCCTATGTTCATCTATCACTGCAATAGATACAACATGACCTTTTTTCACGAAACCTAATTTTTTAAAATTTGAAAAGCCGTGTTCTATCTTGCACATTATGTATCCTACTATTTTACCAGAGATTTCAGCAACAATAAATGCCTCTGGCAATTCTTCAAGTAAACTTTCATAAAAATAATCAGAATAGTGCTCAGGAAGTGTTCTAAGATTAATTTCTATTACAGGTATGATATCACTAAGTTCACATCTCCTAAGAATACAATCTCCCATCTGTTTCAGTATTACTTGCATATTTGTAATGAAAACTTGCAAATATTTAATTTTAGAGTAGAAAAGCAATTAATTGAATATGTTTGGTGATAAATCATGACTGATCTAACACAGGATGAAGTAATCTCAAAAGTCTCTTCAATTTTTGATGTCAAAGACATAGTAATCAATACCAACGACATACAGTTTAAAATAGAAGACAAAGATTTCAAAAGCAAATTTGTGAACCTAGCCAGACAGCTAGAAGTTAGAAGTTTTGTACCACATCTTGAAAAATCTTTTGATGGAATGTATATTTTTGTAACTAGATTACCTGAAATTAAAAGAAAATGGTTATCAAAATCATGGGTGCCCAGAATTCTTTTTGCTGTAACTGTTACCATGGTATTAATTGACGGTTATTTTAGAACCGATTTTGTAAATTCTCTTGCCTTTATAGGAGATCCTTTTGAGATGTCAATTTTGTATGCATTTTCACTTATTGGCATTTTGGGTGTTCATGAATCAGGTCATCTCATTGCAGCCAGAAAACATAAAATCAAAACAACATGGCCATATTTTATTCCTGGAGTACCAGTGTTTGGCATTCCTACCTTTGGGGCAGTAATTCAATCAAAAGGTCTTACAATTAATCGGGATATCTTGTTTGATGTGGCAATTGCTGGACCTATTGCGGGTTTAGTTATAGCAATTATAGTTTGCATTTTTGGGGCATATACATCACCAGAAATTAGCAATGAGTTAGCTGACGAATTGTTTCAAGAATCACAACTCATGAAAATGAACATGCCAATACTCATGTCAATTTCCCTTGATGCTTTTGACAAGGGTGGAAATGATACAGAAGTGATCATGTCTCCTATATTATTTGCTGCATGGTTAGGTTTTCTTATTACCTTTTTGAATTTACTGCCAGCGTGGCAGCTGGATGGGGGGCATATGGCAAGATCTCTTTTTGGAAAAAAATGGCATCAGATTGCTACTTACGCCAGCATGGGAGTTCTCGCTGTTTTAGGTTACTGGTTTATGGCATTGTTTATACTACTGCTAAGTTCAAGAAGTCAAGATGCAAGACCGCTTGATGATATTTCTCCTCTAACTAAAAACAGGAAAAAAATGTTTATCGTTGTTATAATTCTTGGAGTTTTGTGTGCACCGTTACCATCAGGAATTTTGCCTTAAAAGAGTACGAGCCCCATCAGAGATGACTTCTACTTTTTGTTTCTGACCCTGGTTTTTTAATACATAATCCATTACTTGTTTAATTCCATTAAATGGTTTCATGCTTAGTTTTTTTGTATAATGTGTTGGTAGTATAGATAGTAAGCCAAGCTGAAATTTCTTTTGTGTTTCAGCAATGTATAGAAGATTTTCCATACCGTCTATATATTGAGAAGGTTTTTTCAAACGATCCATATTCATTCTGCCGTCTATGAAACTTTGAATTCCATCTGAACCAATACCAAGTTTGCATTCGGCTATCAATATGGCAAAGCCGTCATTCTTTATTGCGTCTGAGCAGTTCCACAATGACGACAAAGACTTACTCAGTGTGTTATTACTGGACTCTTTTCCAGTGCTTATTATCATAGTTTTATGTTTTCCAATATCCTTTGTTGCATTAGTTCCAAATGATTTTGATATGGAAGCTGTAGATGATGGGTGTCCTACTGCTAAATCATACATGCCATTTGAATTTGCAATGATCTCAATTGCCAATATATCAAATTTTTCAGAAAATTTTCTCGCAATTTGAAAATTTTCTACATCTTGACCTGGTGAGGGCAAATCGCCTTTTCTTTTTTCATATGCTGAAAGCATTAATTCAGCACCAAATTTTTTTAATAATCTTGTGGATATGGTTTCATAACCAAACAATCCATCAAATTCCATTTCACCAATAAAAACTAATTTTGAGTTGGAATCTTCTACGTTAGAAAATTCAGATATAGAACTTTGTTCCGGAAGATAGTCTTTTATGTAATTCATTATTTTCCTGTCAGCCAAGATTTGTGGTTTAGGAATTGATTTTTGCTCATATCTTTCAAATAGAATTGATAATGTTTTTCTTACTGATTCTGATGTGTTGAGAACTACAAATTCTGTTGGTTTTGAAATATCTAATGATTCTAATTTTGACTTGATTTCAGAATCTGAGAGAGTTTTTCCCCCTGCGTCTATTTTTTCCTCAAGATTTTCTGCTTTTATATCTAAGACAACATCAGTTGAGCCATAATTTAACCATATTTCGGGCATAATTTAGTGAAAACACAAACCAAAATAAAACCAGTTTAGTTAAATTTGGTATGGAATTTGTAAAAGAGTTTACAACATTTTTGTACAAAAATGACATAATTAAATTTGGAGATTTTACGCTGACTAGCGGAAAAAAGAGTTCATACTATATTGATCTTAGGTTAGTCCCTAGTTATCCTCATCAATTTAGAAAAATGATAAAAAATCTTCAAAATCTGATCATTGAAAAAACAGGTTTGGATAATTTTGACAGCTTGGCTTCTGTTCCAACAGGAGGTCTTGTAGTCACGTCTGCACTTGCAATTGAAACTGTTAAACCATTAATTTATGTTCGAAACAAACCCAAAGAACACGGCACCACAAAATCCATTGAGGGTAAAATATCTTCAGGAATGAAAGTAGTGATGATAGATGATGTCGTGACTACCGGTACTTCTGTCTTAAATGGAATAAAGCAACTCAAAGAGGCTGGATTATCGATTTCAGATCTGTATGTTATCATAAACAGATTAGAAGGTGCGGACAAAGTGTTGGGTGATATAGGAATACAAATCCATCAACTAACTGACATACTAGAAATTACAAATGTTCTTTTTCAAGAAAAATTAGTTAGTGAAGAAATTTTGAAAAAAATAAAAAATCAGGTTAACCAGAATTAACCATACAACATAAGATTTTTTTCTTCAAGAAGCGCATGTATGTTATGTACAGATTTATAAACATCACTTTCTTTTTTTGCTCCCGTACAAACCAGTTTGCCGGAAGCAAACAATAGTAGTACAGTTTTTGGATCTACCATTCTATGTATGAGCCCTGGGAACTGTTCAGGTTCATACATACTGTGTGGTAGCCTTCTTGCTGCATCCTCTAGGTGAATTTTTCCACCCAAACTACCAGAGGCAACTATGTTTTGGACCGTAATTACTGCATCTTTTTTTATTTTGATCTTACCCTTACGTAGTTGTTTTACAACTGTACGAACAGCCTTTATCGCCATAGCTTCAGACTTGCCACCAGTACAAACCATTTTTCCTGAACGAAAAATCAAAGTGGCAGTTTTTGGTGATTTTAATCTAAACACTAAACCTGGAAATTGGTCAGGATGCCATTCTGTCTCTGGAAATTTTTTAGTAACATCTTTAAGATCAATTGCTTGATCAACTGATGCAGAAGCCACAACATTTTCAATGCTTACTATTGGTTTTGTCTGAGTCATGACTCGTCTGTATATATAGGTCTTATATACTACGCTAAAATTTTAACCGATACAAGTGATACGAATTTGAAATTTGGCAGCTCAGACAAATGCCTTTACATCATTTTTCAGATATAACTCTGATTCTTCATTGCAGCCAATGAAATTAACATTACATCTGATTTAAAACTAATTGAAAGTTAAAGAAAAATTTTTGGAATAAAATAATGGGCCTGATGGGCTTCGATCCCGTGGCTCCCCGATTATGAGTCGGATACTCTACCAAGCTGAGTTACAGGCCCTACCCAAAATCAATTTTTCTTAGTAAAAAATGTTAGACTTTAACAATATTCTTCGAAACAGCTGTCCAATAGCAAGTTTTGAGAAGATATAGATTTTTTGGCAGCGTGGATTATGTCGTTATCATAACCAGATGATTGTTCAATGATTTTCTGCCATGATGCGGCATGTCTAATATCAGCTTCTGTATGTTGCTTGAAATATTCAGTTGCGTTTTCACTTGTTAGACCATAAAATTCCGCCAGACCGTCTAATTTGATTTGACTGATTTTTGGTATTTCTTTTTCAAATGCATACATTGCAGCGGAACCGTTTTCAAACGATGTTATAGTAGAAAACAAATCAGATATAGCTTGATTTGTTTTCTTTAATCCCTCATAATTGATTAACTCATCATGAGAAATTCCCATTGCGCTAGCAAATCTTTCCCATAATTCTATATGTGATGTTTCTTCCTGCTGATTAGAATAAAGTTCTCCTTTCATCATTTCTGGAGTTTCTTTAATTAAAGGCTCCATAAATTTTGGAACTGCCTTTACCAATTGATAGTATTCCTTAGAATATCCCGCCAAAGCCTCAGGTGTTAACTTTCCATCGGACCAAGTTTGATAAAATGGATGCTTGAGCAAACTTTTTTCTTCGATCATCTGATCTATTTTTTGAATCAAATAATTCATAATTTTAATCCAATTTTTGTGATAAAAAAATCTTTGTAGCTACCAAAGAATTTTATGGATTGATGTGACGATCGGTTTTATGCTCCTGTAGTGTAGTCCGGTCAAGCATTTAGGCCTTTCACGCCTGAGACTCGGGTTCGAATCCCGACGGGAGCACTTAAGTTTAATATATTTCTCATGAACATTTGAAATTGAAAGCTTTGGAAAGAAAGAATATAGAGATCAATCCATTGCTTGAAAAATACAGTGCATATATTAAAAAAATCAATAATGTACTAGATTCAGAATTAGAATTATATACGGAATCTGAATTCAAAGAGCCTCTAAAATATGCATTGAATGGAGGTAAACGGATTAGACCAATTATCCTTCTCTTGGCATCAGAATGTGTGGGCGAGATTGATGATAACACTTTTGCTGCTGCTTGTGCAATTGAATTTCTACATACAGAATCAGTTATTCATGATGACATAATAGATAACGAAACTATACGTAGACAAAAAGATCCATTTCATATAAAATATGGGTATAACACTAGCGTTCTAACGGGTGATTTTGTTTTGGGATTAATTCTGAACATAGCATCAAGAATCAATAATCCAAGAGTAACAAAAAATCTTGCTACTACTGCTATGATGATGAGTGAGGGAGAAGTAATTGAAAGTAGGCTTGAGGCAAGCGAGGATGTCACTTTTGATGACTATCTTAAAGTAATTGAATACAAAACTGCAACAGCTTTTGAAACTGCATCAAGATTGGGTGCGATAATCTCAGGAGGGACTGAGGAGGAGATTGAGTCTTTAGCTGATTATGGCAAAAATATTGGAATTGCCTATCAGATTAGAGATGATTTACTTGACTGGCAAAATGAAGACAAGTTGTTTAATCTTCTAATTAAGAAGAGCTTGGATCCTAGAGATGTTTTTAATGATATGGAGGAGCTGCTTAAAAAATACACGGATAGAGCGGTCTTTAGTATTAGAAAAATAAAAGATTCTCAGGCAAAAAACAATCTAGAAAACTTGGTTAGATTTACTAGAACTACGGTGTAAATGCTACATTAATTGCCGGAGTAGCAAATTCTGTAAATTGTATGATGGGTTCTGGATACACACCTATAGTTACCATAAATATTATTGAAAATATCATTACAGCTATAATCGCTCGTGGCTCTTTGATTCTCTTTTCTGTTTCGCCTTCAAAGTACATCTTTCGTATTATCCAGCCATAATAAGCTAAAGACAGTGCACTGTTTAGAACACCAGCTACTGCAAGCCATGGACCCCACCACACTACAGTACCAGCATCAATTGCAGAACCAAATAACATCAATTTACTCCAAAATCCATTGAGTGGTGGAACTCCTGCTAGGGCAAGCAGAGATATTACTAATCCTAAAGCTGTTATGGGCATACGTCTTCCAAGACCTTTTATTTTTTCAATATGTGTAACCGCTAATGCTGTTACAATCCCAGCAACTGCAATGAATGCTGCTCCTTTCATTACAGCATGGTTTAGTATGTGAAATAGAGATCCTTGGATACCAATGGTAGAAAATGGTGCAATGGATAAACCAATCAAGATGTATCCTGCATGTCCAATACTGGAATAAGCTAGCATTCGAGCCAAGTTTTTTTGCATTATGGCTGCAATGTTACCCACTGTCATTGTCATTACAGCAATGATACCCAAAGCAAGTGTCCAGTCAAGACTTAATGCAACTGTGCCCATTACTATAACTCTCAAGGCAGCAGCAAAGCCTGCCTTTTTAGTACCAGCAGCAAGTAGAGTTGCAATGGTAGGTGGTGCTCCCTCGTACGTATCTGGTAACCACATATGGAATGGAACTAGACCCATCTTGAAGCCGAATCCGGCGATAAACATGCCAACAGCTAAAAGTCCAATTGGAATCAAATTCGCGTCAAGAACCATAAAGCCTTGAATTACTTCGCCTATGTTTGTCGAACCAGTAATGCCGTAAGCAAGAGATATGCCATAAATTATGATTGCAGATGCAAGTGCGCCAAACAAAAAATACTTTATGGCAGCTTCGTTAGAGATTGGATCCTTTTTCAAAAATCCTACTAGTATGTATGTTGGAATGCTCATGAGTTCCCAAGCAACAAAAAGCATTACCAGATCTGTAGCATATGCTACCAGAACCATTCCTATAGTAGAAAGTAGAATCAGTGAAAAATAGATAGATGGGTTAGCCTTGTTTTTCATGTAACTGAATGAGCCAACAGTTGTGAATATTGCAACAATTAGCATGGCAATTGCAAACAATGAACCAAATGCATCGTCAACTAGTACGTCTTGTGAAAAAATTGCAGCAGGTGCCACATGATCAAGCGCAAGCTGATAAAGAACATATCCAATTGAAGCAAATAGAGCGATGAGAGTTACTATGCCATAAGATGCTACCGTGCCTCTTTCTTTCATCGCAATACTGATCACTGGTAGGGCAACGCCCACACTGCCTAGAATTGCAAGAATGATTATCGGAGTTGATGTTAGTTCAATCATTTCATATCACCTATATCAACAATATCAGAACTACAAACAGAAGTCCTGCTCCAAATACGAAAAGATAGGATTGTGCTACACCAGTCTGAGTTCCTTGAACAACTTTAGCTCCAAACCTGACTGAACGTTCTAATCCAATGTTCATGCCTGTGTCAATTACAGTTTTCTCAAAGTATCTCCATATAGCTCTGGCAGCCCATAAAGGTGCAATAACAAAGCCCCAGTAGATCATTGCGTTAAGGTACCATCGATTTAGAATTACTTTGTGTAAAGCATAAAAGAAAATATTTGAATTGATAAACTTGACAGGATCTACCCAGCGACCAATATAGAATATGTATCCAAGACCAAAGCCAACTGCAAAAGCCACCAGTGATGCGCCGACAGCAATTGGGTTAAGTCCGGACAAGAAGCCTAACGATCCAGAAATTTCCACATCAATATGTGGTGTTTGGATGCCAAATGACTCATCAAGATATTCAGTGAATAGTTCATGAATTCCGCCTTCAGCCGAAAATCCAATTACTCCTATTCCAATAGTTAACACTGCAAGAATTCCGTATGGAATCCACATAGACCTCGGTGCATCATGTATGTGGTGACCTTCACTTTCCATCTTTTCAATATGCTTACTTTCTTTGCCAAAGAAGACCAACCCCATCATTCTTGTGGTATAAAATGCTGTGATGGCAGCGGTCAAAACGGCTATGATAAAAATTGGTAACGCCCACTCATTTCCTGATTCGTAGACAGCAGCAAAAATTGCGTCCTTACTCCAGAATCCTGTGGTGATAAATGGAGCTCCCATCAGTCCAAGACCTGCAGCCCACATGAACGCATATGTCTTCCGCATTTTTTTTCGCAAACCACCCATATCTGTCATAAACCGTGAACCAACAACGTGCAGCAAGGAGCCAGCAGCCATGAATAGCGAAGCCTTGAACATTGCATGGGAGATCATATGGTAGAATCCAGCGGTATACCCATCAACAAATTGTTCTGAAAGTCCTGCAATTCCAAGTGCCATCATCATATAACCAATTTGTGAGCCGGTAGAATATGCGAGAACTTTCTTAATCTCTGGGTTTACCATAGCTTGAGTTGCCAGCAAAAGAGCAGTAAATGCACCAACCCAAGCGATAATCTCAAAGAATTGGTCCACTAAAATTCCGGCAGCGCCAAGTGCAAAGACTAGTGGCCCAAGCCTTGCAACCAGAAAAACTCCTGCTTTTACCATTGTAGCCGCGTGAATAAGGGCTGAAACAGCAGTTGGACCGGTCATTGCTTCTAAGAGCCATTCGTTAAGTGGGAATTGTGCTGACTTGCCTATTGCACCACCAAAAAGCAATACTACTGCCGGCACAAGCAGGCCTTCTGCAGACATGTTGACTGCCCATGCTGTATCAGCAAGCAATTCCTTAAATCCAAATGTTCCAGCAAAGGCAAAGATCAAAAACATGCCCGCAAGCATCATGACATCTCCAACCTTTGTCATGATGAACGCCTTCATTCCAGAGTGTGTTGGCGAATAGTATTCCATTATTCCTAGAACCGTTCTACCTTCCTTGCCTACGTGATGCTTAGCTTTGTCACGATACCAGAACGCAATGAGAGCATAAGATGCAAGTCCAACTCCTTCCCATCCAAAGAAGAGCTGAAGCAGATTGTCAGATAACACTATCAATTGCATAGAACCGATGAAGAACATCATCCAGAACCAGAATCGAACTATATCCTTGTCGCCCTTCATGTATCCAGTACTGTAGCATATGATCAGGAAGGAAATCCATCCAACTACGTTTGCCATAATTATTGAAAGGGGATCAGCTAAAACTCCAGCCTTCAAGCCAAGAGCAGAAATCCAATCAACTTGGCTATGAATCTCATGTCCCTCTAGCGCCATTGGGAATAACATTGCTGCCGAGATGGCACTCATTGCAGCAAATCCAATAGCAACTCTTCCGGTTGAAAGTTTTGATACCTTTGCAACTGCTGGAATAATTAGAGCTGCAACGAATGGAAGAATCCATATCAACCAAGCATACATTGCATCTCCCTCAGTCGCAATAATCTCTGTAGCCATTTTTTATCCTCCCAAAACTCCCTGCATGTATGGCATGATTTTTTGTAAGAAAATGTCAGGATAGATACCTACTACTATTGTAAATCCGGCAAGGACCATCATTGGTGCCAACATGTACCAGCTACCATCCTTGACCTTCGAAAGATTTTCCGGAATCTTTCCCAAGAATACTCGCTTGAACATCCATAGAATGTATGACATAGTAAGAACAGTTGCAACCAAGCCAAGTGCAAACAGCAATGTTCGCAAGTCGTCTCCTTCTTCTAGTGCAGTTTCCAAAACGCCATAGAACAACATCCATTCTCCCATAAAGCCACTAGTCGGTGGAACTCCCATTATTGTCAATGCTCCAATAAAAGCACAAACTGCAGTTATCGGCATCTTTCCTGCAAGACCGCCAAGTTTTGATAAATGCCGTGCACCTACATGCACGATTAATACTCCAGCTGTCATGAAAAGCAATCCCTTACCCAATGCGTGAGAAATATACATCATTTCTGCTCCGGCTAGACCAAGGGTAGACATAGAACCAATTCCAAACAGAAGATAGCCCATTTGGCTGATACTAGAGTATGCAAAAACTCGCTTGATGTCATCTTGCATTAACGCCATGGCACCACCGTAAAACATCGTTGCCACACCCCATATGCTGATCCAAATGGACAAGTCGGCGTATGTTTGCGGTAAAAATTCCACTATCAACCTAAAGAGTGCATATGCTCCAATTCCGATCATGGCGGGGGAAAGTAAAGCGCTGATAGGAGTTGGCGCAGACCCATGAGCATACGGTAACCAGATATGGAATCCAAACGCTGCAAGTTTTACGCCTAAACCAATTATTATTGCAACTGCTGCAGCTATCAAAATATCATCTGGAATAGCAGCCTCGTTAATGTCAGCAAAATCAAAGCTGCCAACGCTAAGACCTATAGCTAATAATCCCAAGAGAAGAATTATTGCGCCAACATGTGTCCAGAAGAAGAACATGAGTGCAACTCTGCGTCTTGGATGATCACCCCAGAAGCCTATCAAAAGGAATGCAGGAATTAGCATAACTTCGAAGAATATGTAAAATTCAATCAGGTTGGTTGCAAGCACTGTTCCAAGCATTCCCATTGAAAAGACTAGGAAAAGTGCATAATACACACCGGATTGCCTGTTTACAAATTTTTCTAGAGATACCGACTCTAAGGTTGTTCCGTCACTTTGATAGACAGGTTTTGGTGCTTGCTCTTTGAAAAATTCATGAAACTTGTGAAGCATGTAAGGTTTAGAGTATAACGCAAGTATCGTACACAAAACATAGATCATTATTGCAAATGGGGCTGCTAAGCCGTCAAGCATAAATCCAAATTCGCCAAAGAGCTCAGTCCAGGGATAATGTTCTTCGTAGGTTCCACCAATAGATGCAGTGATGATAAGAATGGTGCAGTAAAGCAATAATCCAAATGTAAACCAGGTTGCGGCAGTATGACCAACCTTTCTTCCAATAATATAGGCTAGAGGCGAGAGTAGGAGGGGCAGGAAGACTGCCTGAAGTAATGCATATTCCATTAGCCTTTCAAGCTCCTGAAGTCAGCTACATCGATGTTCTTGTACATTCTGTATGCTACAATGATAAGTGCAAGTCCAACTGCAACTTCTGCAGCCGCTATTGCAATGGAAAATAATGCAAATGTTTGCCCACCACTGTGCGGTAAAAATCTTGCAAATGCAACTAGATTTAGGTTAGCTGCATTTATGACAATTTCAACCGCAAACAACATTCGAATGAAATTTCGTTTTACTGATAAACCATAAATACCGATTGCCAAAAGGGCAACGGAAACAATTACAAAATCAATCAGTTCGTTGCTCATCTTCTACCGCATCCTGTCTTCGTGCCAAGATCAAGGCACCAGTAATTGAACCAGCCAATACAAGCGCCATAGCAATAAGCGCCGGCCAATAATATATCAAAAAGTCCTCACCAATCTCTTTGTAGTCCACTGGTGGCTCTTCAGTGGTTATGGAGGATAGGCCTGAATTGAATATTACAGCTCCTAAGCAGATCATTAGTATCAGCATAAGAGCTATTCCCGCATACCTTCGTTTTGGATCCTCTTTCTTCTGAAAGATTAATTCGCTCTTTACCAGCATAATAACAAACAAAATCAGTACAGCAATGGAACCTACATACACAGCAATCTGGAACAATGCTACAAACGGTGAATCTAACAGAATGAAAAAGCCTGCAATGCCGCCTAATGTTCCCATTAAAGCTAAGCCACCATAAATTAGTGAGCGCATCTCAAGTGCTGCTATTGCAGAAACTATAGTTAAAACTGCAATTCCAAGGAAAAGTGCGTCAACCATGATTAGCGCCCTTTTCATCAATCTGAATTTCTACGTCTTGGTCAACTTTTGGCTTTACTTGTAGCTGTGCAGGAGTATAGATTAGTGCTTCTTTGGTAAATGAAGACAGCTCGTAGTCATTTGTCATGTACAGAGCATAGAAAGGACATGCATCAACGCAAAGTCCACAAAATACACACTTACCATAATCTATCTGAGGCATTATGGCTTTTTTGTTATGTTTCCACTGTTCTGGAACTTTGACCATCGCAATAGCTTCAGCAATATCTTCGCAAGCAATAGCACAAAGCTGGCACCCTGTACATTTGTCGTGAAAAAGTATATGACGTCCTTTGTAGCCAGCAATACCTACACCACTATCAGGATCATACTGATAACCATCTCCTACAAACTTTAGTTTCTGCTCTGGATATCTAAATGTAAATCGTTTAGTTGCAATATGTTTAATGCCAGAGTTAAGTGCTTTAATTATTCCAGATGCAGTTCCCATTACATTATACCTCCTGGTCCTATAATGCCACTGTACACCAAAGCTAAAGCAATGAAGATGTTAACAAAAGCTAGCACAATTAACTTGTACCAGCCAATTTTTAACAGCAAATCAATTCTAACACGTGGAAAAACTCCCCTTGGAAGAAGTATGAAAAAGATTACTGCAGCTGTTTTGAGAACAAACCAAATTGTTCCGTTTATCATCTCCCCTGCGAACAATGGCAGACCTGGAATATCTTTTATAACAAGAGCGTCTGGCATTATAACAATACCATCGGTGATAACTTTAGCCATTGGCTCCATTGGAAAAACCGATGGACCGTTCCAGCCACCTAGGAACAATACAACAAAAAGTCCTGCAAAGGCGTAAAGCTTGAGATAAGAACCTAGCTGAACAAGACCGTACATCATTCCAGATAATTCAGTTTACCAGCCTGCCACAATTTCACTTTCTGCTTCAGGCAGATCAAATGGAATCCTTTCAAGTTCAGCAAGTATACAAATGAAAAATACAATTGCCCCAATCGGCATGAAAATGATCCATGGAAAGTTGACCTGACTCTCGACAATCTCAGATAAATTAAGAGTTCCCGTTAGCATTACAATACCCAAAAGTGAGAGAATTAACGGAATTTCAAATGAAACCATTTGGTAAAGGGCTCTAATGCCGCCAATAAACGGGAATTTGCTATTAGAAGACCATCCTGCTAAAACGGTAATTATTGGGAAAAACCCTATTACGGCAAACACAGCTAACAAGCCCAAATCAATGTCAGCTACAACCCATCCAGGTGCAACAGGTATCAGGGCAACAAATGCGCCCGCGGTTGCGGCAAACAGAACAGGGACTGCCCAGAAAATTGGCTTGTCAGCTTTTGCTGGAATTATTATTTCCTTGGAAATTAATTTTAAACCATCGCCCATTAGTTGTAGGATGCCCTCAACTTTTCCACAGTAAAATGGTCCTACTCTTAGCTGTAGTTTTGCCAACATCTTTCTTTCTACAAATATAACTGCGGCTGCAATCAAGGCTGCAAATCCAAATCCGGGAAATGCCACAATTTTGAAAAGATCAGTTTGCATGAAATTTTTTACAAGTGGCAATGCTCTTTCTGGGTGCGTCATGGCATCAAATACCCTAAATGGATTCCAAATTTCTCCATCAATTACGGGAAAATCTATGTAGATCAGAACTATCTGAACGACTGGAATGCCAATCAGAGTCATTAAAACAATAATCCAAAAGATGTTGTCGGTAATTCCTTTGATCAGGTAACCAAGTCTAAACTTGGGTGCAATTACTGACATTTACCTATCTGCCTCCACTGGCCAATAGTTTAAACTCCAGTAAACAGCTGGCATATTTCCAAGCATTTCGCCCGTAAGTAGATGTGGCATAGCAATCAAATTTCTAAATGAACCAACACTAATCTTCAATCTGTATGGCTGTGGCTTGCCACGTGAAATAATGTGCATTCCAAGTGAGCCCCTACCTGATTCAACTCTACGATAAACCTCAGTATCTCCGCCTTTTGGATTTGGTTTTAGTTTTACTCTGACAGAGCCAGACTTTGGCATCTTTTTCAGTGCATCTCTAATTATTCTACAACTTTCGAACATGTCAAGCCAAGGAATCTTAGAACGGGCGTAAGAGTCTCCTTCTTTAAGCACGTTAGTTTGAAAATCCAATTCTTCGTAAACATCATATGGTTCCTTCTTCCTAATGTCAAAGTCCACACCGCTTGCACGCAAAACAGAACCGGTTGTGCCAAGTTTAATGGCATCTTCTCTTGACAAAATACCCGTATCTTTAGTTCTTGAAATTAGAATTGGATTGTCGTAAAAAATATCAGCATATTCTTTAAGCCTTTTCTCAAAATAGTTTACTTGTCTCAAACATACATCCTCAAAGTTGGGAGGAAGATCATTTCTGACTCCACCAGGAACAAAGTACGCATGGGTAACACGTGCTCCTGTCATCTTATCTAATAGATCAATCACAAGTTCACGGTCTCCCATGGGCCACATGAACATTGTAGAATGACCAAGGAAAATACCATAGATGGCAAGCCAATATTGTGTATATACACATCGGTTGAGCTCAGCTGCGATTACCCTAATGTACTTGGCTCGTTCTGGAACCTCTAATCCAAGTAATTCTTCAACCCCAAGACAGTATGGATAGAGAATGTTGCATGAATCGTGAATAACTGGTCTTTCTAGGTGAGGAATGTTTGTTATATAATTTCTATATTCAGCCATCTTTTCTTCTCCTCTATGTACATAACCGGGATCTGGATCACAGTGAACAATATAATCTCCGTCAACTTTGAGGATGATTCGCATATGACCGGAACCCGGATGTTGAGGACCAACATTAAGAGTCATTATTCGATCATCAACTTTTTCTAGCTGAAGACCAGGAAAAATTTCTTTTTCCTTTGGATATACATGACTGCTCATTTTTTATCTGCCCTTAATTCTAAAGTCTTTTCTGAGTGGTGGTATGTCTGCCCAGTCTTCTGGTAATAACAGTCGTCTATTATCTGGATGACCATCAAAATAAACTCCCAGCATCTCAAAACATTCTCTTTCATGAAATGAAACGCTTGGAAAAATATCTCGCAAACTTGGTAGTATTGTACTATCGTTACCAGGACGTGGAACGTCTTCACGTGGTGCTCGTGTAGCTAAAGCAAGAATGTGTTTACTAAGTGATGGATCAGTATAGGAACCCAAATGGTACACCACCTCAATTTGTTTGTCTTCTGGATAATCAACTCCACCTACTGACTCGGCGTGATCAAAATGAAGTTCGTCACGAATAAAAGATGCAACAGCAATAATTTCTTCTTTTTTTACATTTACGCGAATTCTGTCCGGTTTTACATAGGCAATTTCTACGTTTGAAAACTTTTTTGAGATTGAATCAGATAATGATTTATCAAGATCAGAAGTAAGTGATGAATCATCGGTCTTCACAATCTCTGTACTATCGGTAGAACTCATATTGGTCACTTACCTTGGTTTCATTCGTTTAATTTTCTCTTGAAGTAATAAGCATCCCTGAATCAGAGTTTCAGGTCTTGGAGGGCACCCTGGTACATAAACATCTACAGGTAGTATACCATCTATTCCAGGCAGTACATTGTATGAATCAAAGTATAATCCTCCAGTGATGGCACATGCGCCCATTGCAATAACATACTTTGGTTCAGGCATCTGATCATATACCAAACGAAGCCTTGGTGCCATCTTTCTAGTAATTGTACCCTGCACAACCACAAGATCACATTGTCTTAAACTTCCAAAAGCCTCTATAATACCAAACCGTTCCACATCATATCTTGGACCTGATGCAGCACCAAACTCCACACTACAGCATGCGGTCTCAATGTGAACAGGCCACAAAGACCATAAACGTCCCCAGTTGATAGCCATTCCCAACGGCTTATCAACCACTTTGTAAAGTATATCGCCTAATTTTCCAACAAAGACATTAACATTATGAGTATTGATTTTATCTATCATGGTCAATCCACCAGACTTTTTTGGGATTACAAGGTCGTCTACCATATGTTCTTCCTCTTTGTTTGATAAAGTGCAAATGCCATTGCGGCAAACATTATAGCCAAGAATGCAAGTATTGGGAGCGTAGCCGTCTTTGGTAGATCTAATAATGTGCTACCCCATGCGTACAAGAAGATAGCCATTACATCGAATATAACAAACATTAGGATATAGGCGTAGTATTGCATCATGAAATGAGTACGTCCTGCCCCTGAAGGTACCTGACCACATTCCATAGGCAAGAATTTGACTGGGTTACTTTTTGTACGTGGTGAAATCATCCTAGATATGACAAGGGCTGGAGCCAAAGCAAGTACCGCAAAGCCAAACATAAACAATACATTGCTATAACCTGCAACGGTTTCGCCTACCAAAGTAGCTTGAGTCTCGTTGGAGAATATAAAAATCTATTTAGATTATTAACGATCGAAAAATGTCAATTCAATCTTTGTTCCTTATGATTGATATAATGCATTTTAATATTTAACATATGGTCTTGAATGTTGGAGATTCTGCTCCTGACTTTGAGCTTGCAGATCCTGATTTGAAAATGAGGACATTGAGTGAGTTTTTGGATAAAAAATTGGTTTTGTCGTTTATTGTTGCCGCTAGTTCTCCGGTTTGTGAGACCGAACTATGCACCTTTAGAGATTCGTGGAATGAAATTTCAAATCTAGGTGCACAGATTGTTGCAATTAGCAATGATGGTCCATTTGCAAACAAAGCATTTGCTGAGAAAAATAACTTTAACTTTCCAATACTTAGTGATTACAACAGCAAAACAATAAGAGGATATGATATTTTAGCGCCTGATCTTTTGCATCTAAAGGACTATAATTTTGCAAAACGCTCTGTATTCATAATTGATGAAAATGGTACCATAGTATACAAGTGGGTTTCAGAAGATCCATTAAAAGAGCCAAACTATCAAGAGATTATAGATTTTCTCAAGAAAGGAAATTAATTTTATTCAATTTCAGCCAAGATGTCATTTTTGTTAACAGCGTCTCCTTCCTTAATTTTTAGATTTTTTACTTCACCGTCTTTGTGTGATTTGACGGAGACTTGCATCTTCATTGACTCTAAAACACACACAACATCACCATTTTTGACTTTATCACCAACTTTAACTTCTATAGAAACTACTTTTCCAGGAATTTGACTTCTCAGATTAATCTGTGTTGAACCAGTATCAGCACCACCTGTATTCCTGTAAACAATCTCGTCTAATTTCGTATGCATGTTGACTGTAAGTGGCACACCGTCAACAACAATTTTCATTTCTGCGGTTTGATTTTCTATATAGTTTACACTGTGAAAATGATTATCCAGTAAAAATTCCATTCCACGAGAATTGATGTTCAGAATTTGAAGGTGGTGTTCTTTATCTTGAATCTTAATTAGATATTCATTATTTGAAATTTTATTAATAATTTCTCCATTGAAAGTTTCCTCTATATCCTCAAGTTTAAATTCCATTTTCTATCTATCCATTCGACTCTTCCATCGTGGATTCTTCGTAGTTGATGATTGCACCCTACTTTGAAAAAATGTTGAATGCATCACTGCTGCAGCAATTGCAGCAAGATGTTTATCCTTTCTTTGTTTTTTGATGTCTTCTTTTAGTCTCTCAATTATATCAAATCTTTTCAAAAAGTTTGTTGAGAGTTCTCCATTTTTGTATTCTTCCGTTTCTAAAATTGTTTTGTAAAGAGGAATTGAAGTTTCTACACCCTCAATGTAAAAGTCGTTTAATGCATTCAGCATTCTTAATCTTGACTCTTCAAATGTCTGCCCCCATGTGACAAGCTTTGCCATAAGAGAATCATAAAATGCTGATACGGTACAACCCGGGTAAAGATAGGTATCACATCTAACGCCAGGACCTGATGGGATAGTAACATTTGGTATCGGGCCTGTCGATGGAGCAAAGTCCAAGAATGTATCTTCTGCATTTATTCTGCATTCAATTGCATAACCATTCATTTTAAGATCAGATTGTTTGAATGGAATTGGCTCACCGTTTGCAATATCTAATTGTAGTTTCACAAGGTCTAATCCGGATACAAATTCGGTGATTGGATGTTCAACTTGTAATCTAGCGTTAATCTCTAGAAAGTAAAATTCTCCATTGTCTGCTCTGAGAAATTCTACCGTACCAAGATTAGTATAATCAACTGCCTCTGCCGCATTTACAACTAGTTTTCCAATTCTATCTCTTGTTTCTTGATCAACTATTGGTGAAGGAGTTTGTTCAATTAATTTCTGGTTACGTCTTTGAATTGAACACTCTCTCTCAAATATATGAACAGTATTACCATGCTTGTCTCTGGCAAGTTGGTATTCAATATGTCTAGTTTGTGCAAGGAATTTTTCTACAAGAATTGCAGATTTTCCTACTGCTGCAATTGACTCTCCTGTAACTGTTTCATATGCACCTTGTAATTCTTGATCAGTGTTTACAATTCTAATGCCACGACCACCACCACCATAAACAGATTTTAGCATTACAGGATAGCCAATTTCATTTGCAATTTTTTCTGCCTCATCAGCATCTTTTACTAAATCTGGGCTTCCAGGCACGGTTGGTACTTTCGCCTTAAGCATTGCAGCCTTACATTGCTGCTTATCACCACAAAGATCCATTGATGCAGCAGATGGTCCAATGAATGTAACTTTGTTTTTTTCGCACAAACCTGCAAATTCTGAGTTTTCTGATAAAAATCCATAACCAGGATGAACTGCATCAGCACCAGAGGATAAAATCACGTCAAGAATTTTTTCTTGGTTAAGGTAGCTTTTAGCAGGAGCAGCCTCACCTATATGATATGATTCTGTAGCGTTTTTTACATGAAGAGAATTTCTGTCTTCGTCAGAATATACAGCTACAGTCTTTATTCCAAGTGCTTTACATGTCTTAATTACACGTAATGCGATTTCGCCACGGTTAGCAATTAGTACCTTACTTATCATATCATCACAGATTCATATTGCCATGCTTTCGAGGCAGTTGACTGTCTCGCTTGTTGGAAAGCATTTCAAGAGCTTTAATAATCATAGGTCTTGTTTCAGCAGGATCAATAACTGTATCAATTGTTCCATTAGATGCGGCAACATATGGGTTGGCAAATTTTTCAGTAAACTCATCTATCAATTGTTTTTTCAATGATTCAGGATCCTTTGAACTGGCAAGTTCTTTCCTGTTCATAATATTTATAGCTCCTTCAGAACCTAGAACTGCAATTCGTGCAGTTGGCCAAGCATAGTTAATGTCTGTTCTTAGATTCTTGCTACCCATTGCAATGTAAGCGCCACCATATGCTTTTCCAATTACAATAGTAATCTTTGGAATTGTTGCCTCGGAATAAGCGTACAAAAGTTTGCTGCCATGGCGAATAATTCCGTTATGTTCCTGGTCTGTTCCAGGCATGTAGCCAGGAGTATCAACTAAGGTAACAATTGGAATATTATAACAATCACAAAATCTAATAAAGCGCGCAGCTTTGTTTGAGGAATCAATATCAAGTGCGCCAGCAAGAAATAATGGTTGACTTGCAACTATTCCAACTGTTTTTCCATGCATTCTAGCAAATCCAACAATAATGTTTTGTGCAAATAATTCATGAACCTCAAAAAAGTTGTGATTATCAACTATTGAATGAATGATTTCTTTCATATCGTAGGGTTTTAACGAGTCATCAGGAAGAAGGTTAATTAGATTATGATCCAGCCTGTTTGGATCGTCATCATTTTGTACAGTTGAAGGCTCTTCAGTATTGTTTTGTGGGATGTATGATAGTAACGTCTTGATATAATCCATACATTCGTATTCATTTTTTACAACAAAGTGAGCCACACCACTTTTTGTAGCATGTGTCATTGCTCCACCCAATTCGTCAAACGAAACCTCCTCACCAAGAACCGTCTTTACAACGTCAGGTCCCGTAACAAACATGGTTCCTAATTTATCCACCATTATAACAAAATCAGTCATTGCTGGAGAATATACCGCACCACCAGCAGACGGTCCAATACTAGCAGTAATTTGTGGAACAACGCCTGATGCCAATTGGTTGTGATAAAAAATGTCACCAAACCCGTCAAGACTTTGTATTCCTTCCTGAATTCTAGCGCCGCCTGAATCCATTATTCCAATAATTGGACATCCGTTGCGGATAGCATGATCCATTAATTTGGTAATTTTTCTTGCACCCATTTTGCTTAGAGTGCCTCCCAAAATCGTAAAATCGTAAGCAAAAACGTATACCTGTCGTCCGTTAATCATTCCATATCCACCAACTACACCATCACCAAAGAATTTCTTTTTCTGCATATCATACTGATAGTAATGATGTGTAGCTAGTGCATCAAGTTCGACAAAACTTCCCTCGTCAAGCAATAGATTAATTCGTTCCCTTGCCGTGAGTTTTCCTTTCTCATGCTGTTTGGCAATACGATCCTGACCACCTGCTTGGTCAGCCGTCTTTCTTTTCTTTAAAAATTCATTAATTTTGTCAGAATGCATTGTAATAAAATTCTGTCATATTCCTTAAATTTTAATATTTAGTATAGGAAATTTTTCAATGACTGCCTTTTTGTATGAAACAAAAGGATCTTCTAATTGTTCACATTTTTTACATATACACAGCGGAGATACAGCTTGGGGATTACAATCTTCAATAAATTCACAACTTGGGCATCCTACTGATCAATCGCAAATAATACATATAAGATCTATATTTTTTTCTGCACATTTTTCATGTTTAACTCCAATGCCCCTAGACCAAAATCCCATCTCGTTTTTCTTAACCGTCAGATTACAGACAACACATTTGCCATCATATTTGAGTGGCATTTTTACCCAGCTCATTTAATTAAAGCAACCTCCTTTTGTACAATCTCTTCCAATGATTCATCAAATTCCAAATCTATTTTTTTATTTTTAATACAGTACAGTAAGTATGGAAAATAAAGAGTTGAAAAAGTACTTTTTGAAACATGCATGGTTTTTGCCAGAGAGCCAATAATGGACTTTATTTTTGTACCATCCCACCTGAGTCTGTTAAGAAGTGGCCATGAAAGATTATACTTGGAATAACGAATGAGAATATCTTTTTTATACAATCCCAAAAGTATAGCGTCTAGATACCGTAATAGACGCCATTGTTGTGTTTTCATAATTTTTCCATATAGCATATCAGCTTCAGAAATTACCTGCAAAAATTTTTGCATGTCATCCGCAGAAATCTTGCTTGTTATAATACTAGAATAAAAGGCGTTAATTTTTTCTCTTGGATCTATTCTGAGAGAATACAAAATGGATCTCGCCTCAACAGTTGAGTTTGCTTTGTAAAACGCATTTATCCCCTCTTCAATATCCAATGACTCGAAGGACTTTTCAGTAGGAGGATCAAACCCAGTAGCTCTTGCTTGTGTAAAATTAATCATAGAGCGTATATCACCTCTTGATTTTGTAACAAGTTTAGCTATGGAATCTGAGTCAATTTTTACTCCCTCAAGTTGCAATATTCTATTCAGACAAAGTCGCAATAGTTTTGGCGATAATGGTTTCATCTCTATTGTTTTCACAACTTTTTTGATACTTTTCATTTTGTCTGACGAATCTGTATTTGCTGCAAGAACTATTGGTACAGTAGGTTCCTTCAAAATCTTGATTATAGCCTCAGTACCGCCATAATCTGCCCTTCCATGTACTCCATCTACCTCATCGATAAAAATCATTGGAGTTCCTAAAACAGTCTGATTTCCCAAAACCGGGCTTAGAATTTCATGAATGTTTTTTTTGTTTCTTACATCGCTTGCATTAAGGCTGATAAGATCATAACCAAATTGTTTTGCAGCAAGATTAGCTAGTGTTGTTTTGCCAATACCTGGTGGACCAACTAGAAGAATTGGTCTTGTGCCCTTTTTCCAATTTGTAAACCATTCTACAAATAATTTTCTAGATTCCTCATTACCAATTAAATCAAGAAAATTTTTTGGGCGATATTTTTCTGACCACATCATTAAAAATCACTTTGGCAGTTTGGACGTAAGATCTGACCAGATGTTTTCCTTTTGTAATCTCTTGTACCAAAACTCGCTATAATGTTCAACTGTCAAAAATAAAAATTCTAAAAATGCTCTATGAGAGAAGTTTTCAGGCAAACGCTCAAGTGCTTTTCTTGCATCATTTAGATACATTTCACTTCTTTCCATAGTCAGTTCAAAGCCCTTTCGAACATCATTTGTTGACAAACTGTAATACAATGGCCATGATGGAATTTTTACAGCCTTGTCTCGAATTGAATCCTCAATCTCATTTCCACACCCAACTGACTCTGAAGCCTTTCCCATTCCTATTCGAAATACTTCTCCAAGTGGTTCTCTTGAAAGTGCCATATTGGAACCAGCTGTGCCCATAACAGAACGGTATTTTTTGTAGCTTTCATCAAGTTCTTTTTCGGTAATTGCAGTGGGATTTTGTTTTAATTTAGTATCAAGGTATTGGCCAACCCTAGCATCCTTGAATCCATTTTCAAATTGTTTTAAAACTTCTTCTCCACCTTTTGCAATTTTGTCTCGAGCTAACTTTAGGATGTATGGATTCATTAACTTATAATCGTCAAGATAATCCAGATCCTCGTCTTTGTCAACAATTCTGTCCATAGGTTCGCTGAGATCAATTGCGATGATATGTCCATCAACAATATCTTCTCTGAGTTTTGGGTCTTTGTTATCGTGAAAATATTCTGTTGAAGCATCAAACAACGCGTTGAAAACAGGAAAAGTCATTTTTACAAAATTAGAGTTTAGAATTCTCAAAACTCTATCATTAAGTACATCAACGTTTTCCAGTTTTGACTTGATTGGATCAATTTGTGATGATTCTAAAATAATATCAGTTGAACCTACTTCCTCTCCAAATTTCTGTTGTGTGACGTTAGGCGAAGAATCAGCTTTAATTTGTTCTAACAGCTGATTTGTGAATCGTTTGGCAAATTCTGGAAACTTTGTTTCATACTCCTCCTTGTATTGATTAAATTGCCTATACCCTTTAGACTTGAATAAGCCCTGTTTGATTATCTTCTTTCCAGATTTTGTTCCCATTAGGGAACTCTTACTGGTAACAGATTCATCCTTACCACTCACAGAATGACATTTCCAAATTGGTATTTATGCCTTAAAAAATTTTCATTTAAATTATCTTCTGTTTGAAATCATCTATGGATACAATTGAAATTCTTCGCACTGTTTCAAAACTTGTTTATGAAAATGTCAAAGATCTAGCTGGTACTAAGGAAGCAGTGTCTGGAGATTTTGGGAGAGGTGCAGGAGGAGATATTTCAAGAAATATTGACATTGTTGCAGAAAAGACTGTGATTGATTACCTAAAGGAAATAAATTTTGATTGTGTAGTGCTTGGCGAAGAGTGCGGCAGAGTTGAATTATCACCAAATCCAAAGGGTTTTGTGATAATGGACGCGATAGACGGAACTACAAACGCTGTGAGGGGGATACAATTTTTTTGTTGCTCGCTTGCATTTGCGGCAGACGAAAAACTAAGTTCTATTACAGACGCTGCGATTACCAATCTTTCAACTGGGGATGTTTATTGGGCCTCAAAAGGAAAGGGCGCCTTTCTAAATGACAAATCAATTTCTGTCTACAAAGAAAAGCCAATTTACAAAGTAGTTGGAATTAACAGTTCCGGCTCATCACCGGAATTAATGAGTAGGCTTGCTCCAATTTTTGAAAAGCATAATCATACCAGACATTTTGGGGCAAATGCACTGGAGATGGCTTTCCTTGCGCAAGGATTGATTGATGTTTTTATTGATTTGAGAAAAAAAATTAGAATTCAGGATATGGCTGCTGGTTATCTTTTGGTAAAAGAAGCAGGAGGTTTGATGTTAGATGAAAACTTGCAGCCGCTTGATTCCGATCTCAACAATGAAATACGCTTATCTTTTGTTGCTGCCGCAAACAAAGAGATTTTAGATGAAGTTTTTTCGTTGATAAAATAATGGCGCCCTCGGCGGGATTTGAACACGCGTCTCAGCCGTGACAGGGCCGAATTCTAGACCGGGCTATACTACAAGGGCTCAATTATCCGACAAAATCTTTCAATTTTAAAGTTTCCAGCTTTTAATAAAATCTGTAAAGACTAAATTATACAGTTTGGGTATCTTGCTCGGGGTCTATAGCGCAGCCAGGTAGCGCACTGGCCTTTTAAGCCAGCTGTCGTGGGTTCGAATCCCACTAGACCCGTCCTTTAAATGCTAATGTGTACATGTACAAGGAATCATCTCTGTGTCAAATGAGCAATCATGTGGTCCATCAGTTTTCACATTGATTGGTATCCGCTTCATACATTCTGAATGTCTTCCCTTTTTACAAAACCAGCAAATTTCCTGCCTTGAATCATTTAACGAGTGTGATTCCATAAATACCACTAAATTGATTTAGTAAAAAACTTAGATGTAACGTAGCCAGAAAGCAAATTTCTGTTCTTTACCCATTGTAACATCCATAAACGATTTCTGTAGTGTCTTTGTAATATTTCCTATCTTACCATTTCCAATAGTTGTTTTATTGATTTTTGCTACAGATTTTACTTCTGCTGCAGTGCCAGTCATGAAAACCTCATCAGCCTTTAACAATTCTTTTACTGTTAGATTTTTTTCAATTAATTTAATTCCGTTAGACTTTATCAATCGAATTATGCTATCTCTTGTAATTCCGTTTAAGATGTCTGCATTCAACGGAGGTGTTTTAATTATTCCGTTTTTTATGATGAAGATATTTTCAGCGCTCCCCTCTGCAACTTTTCCACTTGAATTGAGCATGATTGCCTCATCATATCCGCTTTTGAGTGCTTCAACACGAGCTAAAGCTGCATTTGAGTAATTTGCAGCAGATTTCGATTGCATAGGTTGAGATTTGGAATCAATTCTAATCCATTTTGAAATCTTGCATTTAGCCCCAGAAAATTTACCGGCTTTTGGTTCACCTATCATTTCCAAACATGCAATAGACACATCAACTTTGTTTAATGTAGGTGTAAGCCCCATAGTTCCATATCCATAGTAAGCAATTGGCCTAATGTAACATTCTTTCAAACCACTGGCTTTTACTGTTTTAATTATAGCATCTATGATTTGTTTTTTTGTATAACGAATCTTCATGCCGTATAATTTGGCGGAATTGAAAAATCTGTCAACATGTTCTGGTAGCCGAAAAATTGCAGAACCGTTAGGAGTGTTATAGCATCTTATTCCCTCAAAGACAGCAGTAGAATAATGCAAGGCATGAGTAAGGACATGTACTTTTGCATTCTTGAATGGAACTAATTTTCCATTCATCCAAATCTTTCCTACTTCTTTCATATTGGTTGATCCAATTTTGGTAATTTAAATAATTATGCCTAAATGAATTTGATGTTAGAGCGTTCTTCATGAATTGAACTAATTGCTTTTTCAATATTATTCCCAGAATCTTCTACTACAACTATAATTCTTGAAGTCTCTTCTTGTGCATCTATATTCAGTATGTTTAGTCCAGATTCACCTATCTTTGCGCTAGTTTTTGAAACAATTTGTTGAACTCTCCACATTTCGTCGCCAATCAATGTTATTACACCTCTATTATAGGTGATAGTTGCAAGTGGATCAAATCCTAAAACATATTTTTCATTTCTTTTAACATAATCACCATCGAGGAACAATATCCTTGAAAATTTTATTCCATCTTTAGAAAATGGTGAAAGTATTACAAACTCACTGTATCTTTTTTTATTTTCAAGTGACTCTAATAATTTGTGTACAAACTCATCCTCTATTCTTAAAATTGCACAATTCTTTTTTCCAGTAATGATTTTAATCGGATGACCATTTCCATTAGTCGTTTTTCTTTCAATTGTTGTAGTTTTTTCAGGATTTCTCATATCTGTGATAACTATCGGCAGAGAAGCACCGTTTTCTAAAATTTCTTTAATGGCAATTGGGTCTAGTATATTCATTCCAAACATGCCAGCTAATCTTGCCTCGTTATATGAAATACTGTGTACTTCAGTCAGTCCTTCTTTTACAATTCTAGGATCAGCAGAAACAACAGAATTATCCTTTTCTAAATCAATTTTTACGTCAAACTTCTTATGCAGCAAAATTCCCAAGTCTGCAGCTGTTCTGTCAGAACCGCCCCTCTCAAATGTTGTTATAATTCCATCTGTAGTTCGACCTATAAAACCCCCAATTGTTACAACCTGATTTTCATCAAGTAATCTTTCAAGGCGTTCAACTCTTTTATTGGATTCTGATGCAAGAAAGTTTGTAGATTCAATGTTACTGTCAGTTATTATTGGCCAATTGTCTAGACCAATAGATTTTGATTTTATTCCCTGACTCTGTAGGATATATTCCATTACATACGACATCAAAATTTCACCAGAATATGCTAGAGTTATAGAACGAACTTCATCAGCAAATTCCTTTTTTTCCATAGCTTTTTCTAATTCAATCCTAACCATCACCAAACAGTCATCAATACCCCTTCTGCACTTTACTTGCAATTCTTAA
>ERZ813253.106-NODE-106-length-32025-cov-7.080820_pt1 | contig 32025 bp, 30 predicted proteins | sample MGYA00520893_ERZ813253 | MGnify/ENA primary metagenome ERZ813253 (study PRJEB31669, sample SAMD00080414) | marine metagenome | biome: oceanic hadal pelagic zone biome; feature: marine hadalpelagic zone; material: sea water | place: Pacific Ocean:Izu-Bonin Trench...
GTGCGCTGCATGTCCATGGGCTTCCTGGTCGAGGAAGACACGCCGATGATCTGGCGCGGCCCCATGGTGACGAGCGCCATCGATCAGATGCTCCGCGATGTCGATTGGGGCGAGCTCGACGTGCTGGTCATCGACCTGCCGCCGGGCACGGGAGACGCCCAGCTGACCCTCTCCCAGAAGGTGCCGCTGACCGGCGCGGTGATCATCTCGACACCCCAGGACATCGCCCTGATAGACGCCCGCAAGGGGCTCAATATGTTCCGCAAGGTCGACGTGCCGGTGCTGGGCATCATCGAGAACATGAGCTATTTCGACTGCCCCAAATGCGGCCACCGGTCGGAGATTTTCAGCCATGGCGGGGCCCGGCGCGAAGCCGAAAAGCTGGGCGTGGAATTCCTCGGCGAAATCCCCCTCGATATCGAAATTCGCGAGACCTCGGACGGCGGCACGCCGATCGTTGTCAGCAAGCCCGATAGCCCCCAGGCTGTGGTCTATCGCGCCCTGGCAGCCCGCATTAAGGAAAAACTTGACGCCGAGCTACAGGACGCCAGCCGCGCCGCGCCGAAGATCGTTATCCAGTAGCACCCGCCTTCAGGCGGCCACGACGAAGCTGTCGATGACTTTCTTGACGCCGGCTTTTTCGAAGGCGACTTCCAGTTTATTGCCGTCGATCGAGATGATCCGTCCATAGCCGAATTTCTGATGGAAGATGCGCTCGCCGAGGGCGAAGCTGCCGCCGCCGGCACCCGTGTCGGGAACGCTCGTTGGTTCGCCGGCCTCGGGCGCGGCGCGGCGGCGCGCCCGCCAGGGCACGGCCTGTTCGCTGAGGCCGCCCCCCTGGAGACCGACAGCCGCGCGGCGGATGACATGTTCCCCCGGCAACTCATCGATGAAGCGCGACGGCAGGCTCGACTGCCATTGGTTATAGATGCGCCGGTTGGCGGCGAACAGCACCCCGGCCCGCTTGCGCGCCCGGGTCAGCCCCACATAGGCGAGACGGCGCTCCTCCTCGAGCCCCGCGTCGCCGTTTTCCATGAGCGCCCGCTCATGGGGGAACAGGCCCTCCTCCCAGCCGGGCAGGAAGACGTTGTCGAACTCCAGGCCCTTGGCGCTGTGCAAGGTCATGATATTGACCATATCGTTGTCGTCGGCGCTGTCCATATCCATCACCAGAGAGACATGTTCGAGGAACTCCTCGAGGTTTTCGAAATCACCGAGAGCGCGCTCCAGTTCCCGGAGGTTTTCCACCCGGCCCGGAGCGCTCACCGATTTATCCCGGCGCCACATCTCACTGTAGCCCGAGTCCTCGAGCATGATGCCGACCACATCGCCGTGAGCGACGGTTTTGAGCAGGCCGCGCCAGCGCTCGAAGCCGTCGGTAAGCGCCTTGAGGGAAGCGCGCGGCTTGGGCCGCAGCTCGTCGGTCTCGGCGATCGCCGCCGCCGCCCTCGCCAAGGACAGGCCCTGGTCGCGGGCGAGCTTGTAGATGGGGCGCAGGCTGGCCTCGCCGAGGCCGCGCTTGGGTAGATTGACGATGCGCTCGAAGGCGAGGTCGTTGTCGGGCTGGACGGTGACGCGCATATAGGCGATGGCGTCGCGAATTTCCTGGCGCTCGTAGAAGCGCAGGCCGCCGACCACCATATAGGGCAGGCCGATGGTGATGAAGCGTTCCTCGAAGGCGCGGGTCTGGAACCCGGCGCGCACCAGCACCGCGCATTCGGCGAGGCGTTCGCCGTCCCGGCGCAGAGCCTCGATCTGGTCGCTGACCAGGCGGGCTTCCTCGTCGCCGTCCCACACCCCCTGGACCGCCACCTTCTCGCCGGTGTTATCCGCGTCGGTCCATAGGGTCTTGCCGAGCCGCCCGGCGTTGTGGGATATCAACCCCGAGGCGGCGCCCAGAATATGGGCCGTCGAGCGGTAATTACGCTCCAGGCGGACAATTTTAGCGCCCGGAAAATCCTTCTCGAAGCGCAGGATGTTGGCGACCTCGGCGCCGCGCCAGCTATAGATCGACTGGTCGTCGTCGCCGACGCAGCACAGGTTCCTGTGCGATTGGGCGAGCAGCCGCAGCCAGAGATATTGCGCGACATTGGTATCCTGATATTCATCGACCAGGATATAGCGGAACTGTTTCTGCCAACGCTCCAGCACATCCGGATGGCCGGTGAACAGCGTCAGCCCATGCAACAGGAGATCGCCGAAATCGGCGGCATTCAAGGCTAGAAGCCGTTCCTGATAGGCCCGGTAAAGCTCGACGCCGCGGCCGTCGGCGAAAGCGGCGGCGTCGCTGTCCGCGCCCTCGGCCGCGGCCTTATCCGGGGTCATCCCGCGATCCTTCCAGCGCTCGATGCCGAACAGCAGGCCGCGCGCCGGCCAGCGTTTTTCGTCGATGTCGCGTCCTGAAAGCACCTGCTTGAGCAGGCGGATCTGGTCGTCGGCGTCGATGATCGAATAATTGGATTTGAGGCCGACAAGCTCGGCATGGCGGCGCAGGATGCGCGCAGCGATAGCATGGAAGGTGCCGAACCAGAGATCGTCCACGTTGCGGTTGATCAGCTCGGCCACCCGATCCTTCATCTGGCGCGCCGCCTTGTTGGTGAAGGTCACCGCGAGAAGCTGGTTGGGCCAGGCCTTCGCGGTGAGCAGAATATGGGCGAGCCGGGTGGTGAGCACGCGGGTCTTGCCGGTGCCGGCCCCGGCGAGCACCAGCAAGGGCCCCTCGGTGGCGGCGACCGCCTCGGCCTGGGTCTCGTTGAGCGCCGCGAGATAGTCGTTGGGCGGCGGCGCTCCAGTGGAAGCGGCGCTGTCGAGGTCGAACGGGTCAGTCATGATTGGCGACCAAGGCGCGGTTATGAATGGCGAGGATATCGGCGCGGCTCACCATGCCGACGACGCGCCGGGGCTCGCCATGGTCTATGACGGCAATATGTTCGACGCCGTGGCGCTCCATGATCATGAGGATGCTCTCTACATTATCATCAACGCCGACCACAAGCGCTCCCGGCGACACCTCGGTTCCGGTCTCCATGATCCCCTCACCGCCATGGCGTTCACGGAGCCGTGCCGCGTCGATCATGGTCTCCCGTGCGGTAATCGATTGTAACAGGTCGTGGAGACGATCGCGGTTGATGTTGACACCGCGGCGCTCGAGCTGCCAATGGAAAAAGGATTTTCCGGGGATTTTCTGAATCACTACGGTGGCGACGGCGACGGCGATCATCACGGCGATGGTGACGCCGTAATCGCCGGTGATCTCGAAGACGATGAGGATGGTCGAGATGGGCGCGCCGAGCACCGCCGCCGCAACCGCGCCCATGCCGATGATCGAATAGGCGCTGGGCGAGGAGGCATAATCGGGGAAAACGGAGCCTGCGATAATACCGAAAGCGCCGCCGACCATGGCGCCGATGAACAGCGACGGGCTGAACACCCCGCCGGCGAAGCCGCAGCCGATCGATATGGCGGTCGCGGCCGTCTTGGCGATGACCAGACCGATCAGCAGCCACAGGGGGAGCGAGGTGGTCAGGGCGAGGTTGGTGGCCTCGTAGCCGACCCCCAGTACCTGAGGGAACAGCAGAGCGATGACGCCGACCGCGAGACCGCCGATCATGGGCCGCGTCCAGGCCGGCGCGGGAATGCGTTTGACCATGTCCTCGGTCAGCATGGTGCTTGCCATGAAGACGCCGGCGACGGCGGCCGAGACCAGCCCAAGCAGAATGAAGGCGGGAAATTCCAGATACGAGACGATGCCGAAATCCGGCACGATGAAGGCTGGGAAGTCGCCGATATGGATGCGGGCGATGATGGTGCCGGTCACCGAGGCGATGACCACCGGCGCGAAGGCGGCCAGGGCGTAAGAGCCGACCACCACTTCGAGTGCGAAAAACACCCCGGCGATGGGTGCGTTGAACGACGCCGCCACCGCCGAGGCAACGCCGCAGCCGAGCAGGGTCAGCGCCGTCGAGCGGCCCAGGGACAGAGCCTTGGAGAGGCGTCCGGCGAGGGTCGCGCCGAGCAGCACCACCGGCCCCTCGCGACCGGTCGAAGCGCCGACGCCGATCGAGACAGCGGCGACCGCGGTGGCGCCCAGGCCCGCCATGAACGGCATCCGCCCATGGTACAAGGCGCCGGCCTCAATGACATCGGCGACACCGCGATTGCGCCGTTCGGGCAGGATGAAATAGACGATCAAACCGATCACCAACCCGCCCAGAGTGGGCGCCAGCAGGATATGCCACCAGGCCAGATCGCTCGCCACGCTGAACAGCCTGTCGGACCCCGAACCGTAGGCGAACTTTTGCACCACGACGATGAGCAGGCGGAAAACGATGGAGCCGTAGGCCGCCGTGATGCCGAGAACCACGGCCAAGACCGACAGCAGAACCGGCTCGCTACGAACCAGCTTGGCGATGGGGCTCAACGAGGCCGCCCGGCTTTCAACGAGATCACACGGCCGATCCCGGGCGGTGCGGGGAGGTCCGCATGGGCATCGCTTATTTCGCCGAGACGCCGCGCTATATCGTCGGGGAAAATCGCCGAGCGCCGAGTCTCCATGTCAATATGAATGCCCATCCACTCGCTGGTGGCGGCAAGCCGGTCGCTGTCATGGTGATACATCTGATGGCAAAAATGCATCTTCTTGGCGTCGTATCCGAGAAGCTGGGTGGTAATGCGGATGCCATCGCCGCCACGCAGCTCGGCGTCGTAGGTGACATGGCATTCCAGGGCGAACATTGAGCATGAGCGGGCCTCGATGTAGGCTTCGCCGACACCGACAAAGCTGAACAGCGCGTCGGTCGCCTGATCGAAGGCGAGCACATAGTAGGCCACGTTCATATGATCGTTCACGTCGAGCCATTCCGGCTTGACCGCGGTCTCATAGAGGGCGAGTGGAGCATCGATGGACATGGCCCTATAATAGCGTGGATGAGGGATGGAGAAAATGACCATGACGGCTAGGCCTGCCTGCGACAATCGGATACTCGACTCGCTGCGCCAGATTCTCGGGGATCGCCTGTCGGTCGGCCTGGCGGAGCGCGACCACCACGGCAAGGATGTCTCCTATCTCGCCGGTCACCCCCCCGAGGCGGTGGCCTATGTGCAAACCAGCGAGGAAGTCAGCGCCGTGGTCGAGGTCTGCGCCGCCAACGGCGTGGCGGTCGTGCCCTATGGCACGGGGACCTCTCTGGAAGGCCATCTCGCGGCCCTCGAGGGCGGGGTCTGCATCGATCTCGGCCGCATGGATCGGATTTTGCGGGTCAACGTCGACGACATGGATGTCACCGTCCAGGCCGGCGTCACCCGCAAACAGCTCGATCGGCATCTGCACGACACCGGCCTGTTCTTCCCCATCGATCCGGGGGCCGACGCCTCCCTCGGCGGCATGGCGGCGACCCGCGCCTCGGGCACCAACGCGGTGCGCTACGGCACCATGCGCGAGAACGTGCTGGCGCTCACCGTGGTGCTCGCCGACGGCCGCATCATCAAGACCGCCAACCGGGCGCGCAAATCAGCGGCGGGCTACGACCTGACCCGCCTGTTCGTCGGCTCGGAAGGCACCCTCGGGGTGATCACCGAGGTGACGCTCAGGCTGTACGGCCAGCCCGAGGCGATCAGCGCCGCGGTCTGCCATTTCCCGACCATCGACGACGCCGTCAAGTCGGTGATCATGACCATCCAGAGCGGCGTTCCCATAGCCCGCATCGAGCTGCTCGACGAACTCACCATGACGGCGGTCAATAATTATTCGGGGCTCGATTACGCGATCGCGCCGACGTTGTTTTACGAATTTCACGGCAGCCCCGCGGGCGTCGACGAGCAGGTCGAGACCGTGCGGGCCATCGCCGACGAGTTCGGTGGCGGTAAGTTCTCCTGGGCCACCAAGACAGAGGAGAGAACCAAGCTGTGGCAGGCGCGCCACGACGCCTATTTCGCCACCCTCGCCCTCGAGCCCGGCAAGCAGGGCTACGCCACCGACGTCTGCGTACCGATCTCGCGGCTCGCCGAATGCATCGCCGAGACCCTGGCCGATCTCGCGGACTCGACCATCACGGCCCCCCTGGTCGGCCATGTGGGAGACGGCAATTTTCACTTGATCTATCTCATCGACCCGGACCAGCCCGCCGAACTCGCCGAGGCCAAGCGGCTCAATGAGCGCATGGTGCTGCGCGCCCTGGCCATGGACGGCACCTGCACCGGCGAGCACGGCATCGGTTACGGCAAGATCGATTTTCTGATTGCCGAGCACGGCGAAGCGGTCAGTGTCATGCGCCTGGTCAAACAGGCGCTCGATCCGCACAACATCATGAACCCCGGCAAGGTTATCCGGGTTTAAACTACTTATCTCTCAAGCGGGTTCCGGCTTCTCCGTTTCAACGGGAAGTCGATCACGCCGGTCTTATCCGGCGTCTGATCGAGGGGAGCCCGGTTGATGGTCTTGAAATTCTCCAGATCGCAGGACTGCCGGCCAAGATAAACCGGTATTCCCCGCTGACGGTAAATATTGACCTTGGCGTTGAACACGACATGTTGGTATTCATGCTTATCTCTTATGACATAACGTGAGATGTTGAATTCACCGTCTTCCGTTTTTTCTCCCGTTAGATAACATTTTATTGTTGATATTTTTTCACGCGACAGCGTTATATTTTCGAATAGTGCAAAATGCTTCCTTGCTCTATCCATAAATTGCACGGTGTTCAGGGGCTGCGTTTCGTTTTCCATGAAATTATGGAAATTTCCGATCAAAATCTGTCCCGGCAACGCACGGTCGATCATCCGGGCCAGGTCGATGGTGACATCGCCGACGATAAAATGATTGGCGCTCAGGCTCTCGCCGGTCACCTGGTAATATTCGTAGCAGCTCCCCACGTGGAAGCAGGTTCTGAGATCGGGAACGATGGTCTTGGATGACTTCTGAGCGTTCAAGGCATTGCCGGCCAACACCAGCATCATCAGGCAGTACAGATCGAGGTTTGGCTGCAAGTTTTTGTTTTCATTCCATATGTAGAATCCGTCGCCGGTCGTCGAGAGAGAAACAACTATATCCAGACCGTTTTCTTTTGCCCTGCTCTGAGCGATATTTATGGAATACGAAAGATTATTAAGAGCCGTTACTTGCTCAAGTGCCGTGTACCGTGAAAAATCTACAATATCGAACAGGATAACCGCCCTGTCGTTTGTTTTTATGATTGAATAGCGCTGTATCAAACCGTCCAATGCCTTCCACGGCGTTTTTTTCGGGCGCGGAAAAGCGGGAAATTTAATCGTGTAGGGCTCAATTTCACAGATATTCGAAACCGCCTGCAGCTTCGATTTGCTCATCTTTCTGGAGCCGACCAGAATGTTTTCGTAATTGGGCAGAATGCTGGGCAGCAGAAATTGCGGTACCGAGAGAACGGCGATGCCGTCTCTTAGGGAGCTCCAGCCGATAATCGCGTTCATACCCAGACGCCATAGGCGCGCCAGTTCACCATCTATATATTTAAGAAAATCTTCGTTTATATTTGGATCGCTCATGGGCCATTCTCTTGGAAACACAGCGCGCCAAGGGGCGCCGGTTTCGATACGGTATACGTCGTCGCAATGTTCTCCCTGGGCAGGATCGCATTGTTTTGTTAACAAATGCTTCATGTTTTGAACTTTTACAGCGGCTATACCAGTGATCGAGGTTAAACATAGAGCCATGACTATTCAGCCCAGCTTCAGCGCCATTGAGGTCGATGCCAACACCGTCGATGGCTGGCTAGAGGGCCAACAAGCGGTGTTGGTCGATGTGCGCGAGACCACGGAATACGAGCAAGAGCATATTCCCGGCTCCGTGCTGGTCCCCCTGTCGGTGTTCGATCCCGAACGGTTTCCCTGGATCACCAACAAGAAGCTGGTGTTTCATTGCGCCGTCGGCAAACGCTCGGCGGCAGCGGCCAAGCAATTGATGAAGGAGGGCCACCCGCAGCTCTACAATCTGGCGGGCGGCATTCAGGCCTGGAAGGAAGCCGGCCTGATCACCGAAATCCAGTTCATACCCCCCGCCCTGCCATAAGAGGTTCCCCTATCGGGTAAGGAGCGCAAGACGTTGGAATCGGCCATGACCGGCGATCAGGCGGAGGGGGAGGAATGGTCGCGCCACCACCCCGGCGAAGTGCTGCTGAAGGAATTTCTCGAACCCCTGGGCCTCAGCCAGCGGCAGCTTGCGCGCAACATCAATTTCTCCGCGCGGCGCATCGGCGATCTGGTACGCGGTAAAAGCGCCATCACCCTGGATACCGGTCTACGCCTCGCCCATTACTTCTGCACCGCCGATGACTTCTGGCTGCGCGCCCAGATGGACTATGACCTGGATCGGGTCCAGGACGCGTTCGGCAAGGACATCAAGAGCAAGAGCAAGCCCCGCTGCCCGCCGAAATAGCGCGGGCGCTAAAAGGCAGCCCACCCGCGATGAACGGCATCACGCCTTTGGTTTGATGTTCTGATTGAGGCGGAACAGGTTGCTCGGGTCGTATTGCTTTTTGAGCGCGACGAGGCGGTCGTAGTTGGCTTGACCATGACTGGCGCGTATCAGTTTATCGCCTTCCTCGCCGAGACCGGCGAAGTTGAGATAGGCGCGACCGTTGGAATGACGCTGCATGTCGGACCAAAAACTCCGCGCCCAATCGAGATTCTTCTCATCATCCGCCGCATCTTCCCATAACCCATCGATGCTCAGCATCCAGCCAATATCGCGATCCCCAAAGGCCGTGGCGTCGGCGGCCACGCGGCTGGTCGCGCCGCCCATATACCAGACCGAGCAGAGCGTCAGGTCCGAGGGACGGTCGGCGGAGCGCGGCGCGATCTCATCGATCACCCCGTCGTCGAGGTCTTTGATGTAGAGCGACTTGAAATAAGCCCGGTGGACGCCCTTGGGGAACATTCCGTCAAACATCTACTGGATGTCGCAGTAAGTCATTTGGCCCGAGAAATCGAGCAGCGGCTCAGCCAATTCACGAAGCGGCTGAACCGCCTTCTCGCCTTCATCCGCCGGGCCGGCCCAGACGCCCATCAGCGACACCACCTTGGCGCCCCAAGTCTCCTCAGGATATTCCGGATCTTCGGGAATAGTCGAAAACTCGACCACCGATCCGCCGATCTCGTCGGGCGCTGTCGCCATGAAATCGCGCCAGCCGCGCATCACCCGGGGCGCATCCTCGGCCCGGTAGATGGCACCGAGAAACATCACCTCCGGCCCCAGGGGATAGAGTTTGAACTCGAATGTGGTAATAACGCCGAAATTACCGCCGCCGCCGCGTAACCCCCAGAAGAGATCGCTGTTCTCGTCCTCGCTGGCAGTGTGCAGCTTGCCATCGGCGGTAACGATCTCAACCGAAACCAAGTTATCCAGGCTGAGGCCGTATTTGCCGCGCAGCCAGCCGATGCCGCCGGCCAGGGTGAGGCCGCCGACACCGGTGGCCGAGATCAGCCCGCCGGGGGTCGATAAGCCATGTTTCTGCGTCTCGCGGTCGAAATCGAACCATGTGGCGCCGCCCTGGACCCGGGCGCGTTTCGTCCTGGGATCGACATGCACCGCATTCATTCCCGACAGGTCGATCAGGATACCGCCATCGCATGAACCGCTGCCCGACGAATTATGACCGCCGCAACGCACCGCCGTGAGCATGCCGTTCTCGCGGGCGAAATTGACCGCCTCGATGACATCGGCAGTGCCGCTGCAACGGGCGATGAGAGCAGGCTTCTTGTCAAACATGCCGTTCCAGATGAGCCGCGCGCCGTCGTAGCCCTCGTCACCCGGCTGGATCAACTCACCGCTCAGGCTCGCGCCCAACCCTTCGATGGCTTCCGCAAGCTTCGGATTCTGATTGGCCATGCTTCATCTCCTGGTCATGCTATATTGAGTTCACCAATAAATTAGGCTTGGAAGAGTGTTTTAATAAGAGGCAGAAATCACACAACCTGGGCAAATGTGACACTGCGAGGAAGACAGCTCATGGTAAAGTCTAAGTCCAAATTGACCGATATCCGCCTGCTCGCAAGTTCGGAGACCTCACCGTCCGTTCTCTATGGCTTGTATGAAGTCCTGAGCACGGTCGGCACCATCTATCCGGAATTGACCACCGGAGAAACCGGAACTCCACTGTTCGACGTGAACATCGTAAGCGCTGATTCTGCGCCGTTCCGCTGTTACGGCAACGTGTTGGTTGAACCCCATGCGGCAATAAACGAGGGGGACGAACCGGACGTTGTGATCGTCTGCGATATGTACCAACCCATCGATGCATCGCCGATCGGCCAGTACCCGCGTGAAGTCGAATGGGTAAAGCGAATGCACAGCAAAGGTGTGATCATCGCATCGGCTTGCGCCGGCTCCCTGGTGCTGGCCGATACAGGCCTTTTGGACGGGCTTGAGACCGCCGGGCACTGGGCATACCGGGACATGTATCGCAACTACTTCCCCAAGGTGAAGTTTAACGAGCACTCGGTCTTGAGCGTCGCCGGCGAACAGGACCGACTCATAACGTCAGGCGCCGTCTGTTCATGGCAGGATCTGGCGGTTTATCTGATTGCCCGGCTTTGCGGGCCCGAGCACGCCATCAACACCATCAAAGCCTTTGCTTTGTTGGAGCGTTCCAACGGGCAACTTCCCTTTTCCGTGACGACTCTGCGGATTCAACAGAAGGATGCCGTCATCGCCGACTGCCAGACATGGATTGCCGAGAATTATTCCTGCTCGAACCCGGTTGCCCGCATGTGCGAACAGACGGGTCTGAAGTCCCACACTTTCGCGCGGCGCTTCCGCACCGCCACCTCGTATCAGCCGATGAATTATGTTCACGCGCTCCGGCTCGAGGAGGCCAAGCGGTTGTTGGAAACAATTGACGGCAGTATTGAAGACATCGGCTATTCGGTAGGCTATGAGGACTCGTCTTCCTTTCACCGGCTGTTCAAGCGTAAAGCAGGTATGACCCCGGCTGCCTATAGAAGAAAAATGACGAAACTCGCGGAAGCCACTTCTCATTAAACATCCATAGGGACAGGATCACTCCAAGACGCCCCGCCTTGTCGCCCTTCCGGCCATGGCTTATGATTGCGGCCGGAAATGCTTATGGGTGATTCATCAATGCGAAGTCTCTTCGCTTTTTTTGTGGGCCTTTTGGTTTGCTTCGCAGGCCCGCCCGCGCTGGCTGCCCAGGATGTGCTGCGCGTTGCCGCGGTGCCGCCGGGCAGCGGCGAGATCAGCCGTGAAGCGGACTTGCCGCGCATCCTTAACGCCGGCGATATCGCGCTTTACCGAGACATTTTCGCGCTTCAGGAAGACGGCGATATGCGCGCCGCCGCCACACTCATCAAGCGGCTCGAAAACCCCGTGCTGCTGGGCCATGTCCAGGCGCAGAAATATCTCCATCCCACGGCGCACCGCTCGAGCTTCGATGAGCTCAAGCATTGGCTCGAGACGTATGCCGATCACCCCCAGGCGCGCCGTATCTACCGCCTCGCCATGCGCCGCAAACCGGCCAACGCACACGCGCCGAACAAGCCGATCAGGCCGGTGCGGGCGACCGAGAGCAACAGGCCGCCCGAGCGCACGGGCTATATTTCGCCGCGCAAGCGATCGAACGCCACACGCCGCAAACTGATCAACCTGCTCTCCCATATACGCACTCACTTGCGTCGCGGCCAGCTCACCAAGGCGCTTGAACATCTCGACGGCCCCAAGCTCAACCGCCTCGCCGACGACATCGAGCGGGACATCATCCGCGCCGAGGTCGCCTATGCTTTCTTCATCCGGGGCAAGGACAAGATGGCGCTGACCCTGGGCGGCCAAAGCGTCAAGCGTTCCGGCGATTACGCGTCGTTGGGCTATTGGGCGGCGGGTCTCTCCGCCTATCGCTCGGGCGACCTGGAGGCGGCACGGCTTCACTTCGAAGGCCTCGCCGCCGTCAGCCGGGCGCCGGCGCCGCTCATCGCCAGCGGCGCCTTCTGGGCGGCGCGCCTCAATCTCATGACCCGACGCCCCGAGCGCGTCAGCTACTATCTGGCCATCGCCGCCGACAACCCGCGCAGTTTTTACGGCCTGCTGGCCAACCGGGCGCTCGGGCTCGAGATCGAATTCGCCTGGGAACCACCGATCCTGACCGATCGCGACATCGAGACCGTGATGCGCATGCCCGAGGTGGTTCGCGCCATCGCCCTCGCCGAGGTCGGCCAGATCGGTTATGCCGAGAAGGAAATACGGCGCTTGCGGCCCGAGACGAACCCGGCGCTGGGCAGGGCGATGCTCGCCCTGGCGACCCGCATCGGCCTGCCGGCGACCCAGCTCCGCGTCGCCCGATCGCTCGCCGACAAAGACGGACGGCGTCACGACGGCGGCCTCTATCCGCTGCCGTCATGGAAGCCGAAAAGCGGTTATCTGGTCGACCGGGCGCTGTTGTTCGCCCTGATGCGCCAGGAATCGGCCTTCAATGTACGCGCCAAAAGCAAGGCGGGCGCCCGCGGGCTGATGCAACTCATGCCGCGCACCGCGTCTTTCATCGCGCGCGACAACCGCATCCACAGAAGCCGCAAGGAGTTTCTTTACCAGCCCGAGTTCAACATCGAGCTGGGCCAGAAATACGTCCTGCATCTGCTGGCCGACCCGATCATCGCTGGCGATCTGATGCTCGCCATCGCCGCCTATAACGGCGGGCCGGGCAACCTGCGCAAATGGCTGCGCCGCACCAAATTCAACGACGACCCGCTGCTTTTCAAGGAGGCGTTGCCGTCCCGCGAGACCCGGCACTTCATCGAGAGCGTTTTTACCAACCTGTGGATCTATCGCGCCCGCCTGGGCCAGGACGCGCCTTCCCTCGACGCCATCGCCGGCGGCCGGCGGCCGCTCTATGCGCCGCGCGATCCCTCGGCCATCGCCCAGCTTTTGAAGACCGATGGCGGTAACTGACGGCAATGGCCGGGATTGACGAAAGCCGCGCGTTCGTCGCGGTCAATATCGCCGTCCTCACGGTCTCGGATTCCCGGCGCGAGGGTGACGACAAATCTGGCGATATTCTGGTCGAACGCCTGCTCGGGGCCGGCCACAAGCTGGCGGACAGAACCATTGTCACCGATGACATCGATCTTATCGTGGCCCAGCTCAATCGCTGGATCGACGATGCCGGCGTCGATGTGGTGATCGCCACCGGCGGCACCGGAGTGACCGGGCGCGACGTGACGCCCGAGGCCTTCCACGCAGTCTATGAAAAGGAAATCGCCGGCTTCGGCGAAATCTTCCGCATGATCAGTTGGGACAAGATCAAGACTTCGACGATCCAGTCGCGTGCCACCGGAGGCGTTGCCCGGGGCACCTATTTGTTCGCCCTGCCGGGCTCCCCCGGCGCCTGCCGCGACGGCTGGGATGAAATCCTCCGCCACCAGCTCGACATCCGCTACCGCCCCTGCAATTTCGTCGAACTCCTGCCGAGGCTGACGGAAAAATAATATCCGTTAAAAATTTCCGCGGCGGGGAATGTTTATGTCTCGATGGACATAGACGCTCATCAACAGCCCGATACCGATCATGATCGTCACCATCGCCGTGCCGCCATAGGAAACCAGCGGCAGGGGCACGCCGACCACCGGAATAAGCCCGGTCACCATGGCGATGTTGATGAACACATAGATGAAGAAGGTCGCCGTCACCCCGGTGGCGACAAGACGGGCAAACTGGCTCTTCGCCCCGAGCCCGATGACGAAGCCATAGATCAGGATCAGGACATAGAGCGCCAACAGGGCCAGGCCGCCCACCAGGCCGAATTCCTCGGCCAACATGGTGAAGATGAAATCCGTCTGGCGCTCGGGCAGGAAGCTTAAGTGGCTCTGGGTGCCGTTGAGAAAGCCCTTGCCGAACACGCCGCCCGATCCCAGGGCAATCTTGGATTGCAGAATATGGTAGCCGGCGCCGAGCGGGTCGCGTTCGGGATCGAGGAAGGTGTAGATGCGTTCCTTCTGATAATCGCGCAGGAATTGCCAGGCAAGAGGGATCGCCGCGAGGCCGGCGACTGCGGTGGCGGCGAAGATGCGCAGGCGAATCCCCGCCGCCAGGAACAGAGCGGCGCTGGTCAGCATGAGCATGACCGCGGTACCCAGGTCGGGCTGGCGCAGCACCAGCGCCGCCGGCGCCAGCACCAACAGCAGCGGGACCACGAGCGTGCGAAAGCGCCGGCAGTCTTCCAGGGTCAGGCCGTGATAATAGCGCGCCAGGGCAAGCACCAGAGCCACCTTCATCATCTCGGAGGGCTGCAGTTGGAAGAGCCCGAGATCGATCCAGCGTTGCGCGCCCATGCCCGAGATGCCCATGACTTCGACCAGTGCCAGCAATGCCAGCGCGACCCCGTAAATTCCGTAGGACCAGGACAACAGAACACGGATATCGATCAGGGCGATACCGATCATCATCGCCAACCCGGCGCCGTATCGCATCGCCTGGCGCGACGCCCAGGGGTCGAAGTTACCATTGGCGGCGGAATAGAGCATGGCGACGCCGACCAGGGAGGTCACCGTCAACACCAACACGAGACCCCAGGTTATGCGCCTGAATTTCTGGCCCAGGGACATCCGGTGATGCTGAGTGCCAAGTGATTTTGCCATCGAATGCCCTAACCGCCGTTCGAATTGTTTGCGACGGCGGCGGCGGCGAGACGAGCCAGGCTGCCGTTGCGAGCCGGGTCGCGGCGCTGGGTTTCGCGCATGATGTCTCGCGCAATTGGCGCCGCGGCGCTTGAACCCGATCCGCCATGCTCAACAACGATAGCGATCGAATAGCGGGGCTCGTCAACCGGGGCGAAGGCGATGAACAAGGCGTGATCCCGTTCCCTCCAGGGCTTCTGGGGATTCTTGATAACGCCGCTCTTCCGTTCGGACTTGCTGATGTTGCGCACCTGAGAGGTGCCGGTCTTGCCGGCCATGGCCAGATCGGGCTCAATGATACGCGCCCGGTACGCGGTGCCGCGAGCGCTGTTGACGACCCGCGTCATGCCTTCGATGACCACCGCGAGCGAGGCCGGCGACAACCCCATGGACGCAAACGTCGGGCCGCTCTCAACGCCGTCCAGCGGGGCGTCTTCTGGGTCCCGTTGAAGAGCGCGCCGCGATAGATGGGGTGTGACCGCCGTGCCGCCGCTGGCGAGGCGGGCGGTCATTACCGCGAGCTGCAAGGGCGTCGTTTGAACAAACCCCTGGCCGATGCCAGCGACCAGGGTCTCGCCTTTCTGCCAGGATACCCCGAGGTTGGCGAGCTTCCAGTCGCGGTCGGGCATCAGGCCGGGCTGTTCGCCATGGAGGTCGATATCGGTGAGCTCGCCTAGACCGAAACGCCGCGCCATCTTGGCGATGCGATTGATGCCGGAGCGCAGGGCAATGTCGTAAAAATAGACATCGCAGGATTGCTCGAGAGCCTGAACCATATCCATCGTGCCGTGGCCGCCGCGTTTCCAGCAATGGAAGGTGCGATCGCCGAGCACGATTTCGCCGCGGCAGGTAACCTCGTGAGAACGATCCGCAATGCCACCCTCGAGGGTCGCCAGGGCGACCATCATCTTGAATGTGGAGCCGGGCGGGTATAGCCCGGATATGGCCTTGCTGATGAGCGGCTTGTACTCATCGTTGAGCAGCCTGTTCCAATCTTTCGACGAAATACCCTTGGTAAAGAGATTGGGGTCGTAGCTCGGTGAGGACGTCAGCGCCAGCACGTCCCCCGTGTGGATGTCGAGCACCACCGCCGAGGCGCTTTGGCCGGCGAGGCGGGCGCTGACATAGCGTTGCAGCCCGGCGTCGAGGGTCAGAACCAGATCGTCGCCGGGCTGGCCCTCGTTACGCTCCAACTCGCGAATGACGCGGCCGTAGGCGTTGACTTCGACCTGGCTGTTGCCCGCCTTGCCGCGCAGAACGAGATCGTAAATCTTCTCGACCCCGTTCTTGCCGATGCGTGAATCGGGAAGCTCGAGCAACGGATCGCCAGTCAGCTCGTCCTCGGACACCGCCGCCACATAACCGGTGATATGCACCGCCGTGGCGCCCAGAGGATAGTATCGCGTTTGGCCGACCTCGATGACCACACCGGCCAGATCGGGGGCGTTGACCTCGATGCGCGAGACCTCGGACCAGGTCAGATACTCGCGCACCGTGATCGGCACGAAGTCGCGCTTGCGGCGGGCGTCGCGCAGAATCCGCTGATAATCGCGCTCCGACAAGGGGATCAACGACGCCAGGGAGTCGAGGGTCGCCGTGATGTCCTTGGTATGCTCCGAAACCATGGCGACGCGGTAATTCAGACGGTTGGTCGCCAGCGCCTCGCCGTTGCGATCGAGGATGCGGCCGCGCGGCAGCGGCAGGAGCTTGATGTTGATGCGGTTCTCATCGGCCAGCATGGCATAGCGGTCAGATTGCAGAACCTGCAAGTAGTAGAGGCGGCCGACCAGGGACGACAACAGTAAGAATTGGCCGCCCGCGAGTATCGCCGTGCGACGATTATAAGTCTTGATGCGATCGAGATCATGATGCGGCATGTTACGCCGACCGGAGCAGGTAATGCTGGATCCGGATGAACAGCCAGGCCAGACAGGGATACAAGGCAATACTCAGCAAAAGCTGGAACCCCAAGGGCTGCGGCGCTACCAACACGCCGAAATAAAGCGAAGCTAACAGCCAGCTTACCAGGGCGGCCCCTGGCGCCACCAGCAAGAATCCCCACCATTCGACGAGGAAGGTCTTGCTGTGAAAGAACCGGCGTTGGGCGATCACCACATATTGCACGAGGATCAGCACCAACGAGGTAAGCCCCAGCGGCGTTCCCGCCAGGGCGTCCTGGAACAGCCCGACGCCGAAGACCGCGGCCATGGGCAAAAGATCAGGCCGGTAAATACTCCAGTAATAAACAGCGATCACCGTGAGCGCCGGCGTCACCGGCGCGAAATCTGGAATGCGCAGCGGGATAATCGTCAGCACGGCCAAGGAAAGAGTGACGACGAACGGCGTCAGCCCGCGAACCGCTAGCTCGAAGCGATACCAGAGGCTGGATCTCATGATCTATACCTCATACCAAGGAAGCGATGATCAAAGCAGGGGACCAGCGGGCCCCGCCGCGCGTGTCGCCGGCAGTACGCCCGGCAGGGTGAAATCGAGTACGCGAAGATATTCGAGGGCGGTCCAGTCGACATAGGGCCGCACCCGCGCCACGCCGCCGACGGTTGAGATGACCTCGCCGATAGGCAGGCCGGGCGGCAGCATACCGCCGTGGCCGGAAGTTACGATTCGGTCGCCCGGCTCGAAAACGGCATTGACCGGGGTGAAGGAGAGGCGCGGATGATCGCTGTTGTCGCCGGCCAGGATCGCCGGTACGCGGCTCCGTTCGACAACCACGGGGACGCGGGAGTTGAGATCGGTGAGCAGCAGGATACGCGCGCTCCGCCGTCCCACCTCGACGACACGGCCGACCAGCCCCTCGGCGTTGACCGCCGCCTGCCCGACCGCCACGCCGTCGTCCGTGCCCGCATTGAGCAACACCGTGCGTACGAAGGCGCCCCCGGCGTCGCCGATCACGCGGGCGGTGATAAACGCCGGACGCGGGTCTTCGACCAGATTGAGCAAATCCTTGTAGGCGAGGTTTTCCTGTTCCAGGGTGCGGGCGACCGCCTGCCACCGAAGCAGGCGTGCATTGGCCGCGCGCAGACGTTCGTTTTCGCCGCGTAAATCCGCGAGCGATCGCACGTCTTCGACAATCGCCGCCGCCGTCGCCGACGGCTGGGACAGCGCTCCAAGTACCGGGGCCATGGCGTCGGTGATGCCCACGCGGAGGCGCTCGACAAAGATGGAATCGACCCTGCCGAGAGCCAACATCCCGAGCGAGGCGGCAATCAATAAGGCAAAAGAGAAGCGCTGGACCCAGCCCGTGACGGGCAAAGCTAGTCGTCTCACCGATGCGCCCCGATATATCACAGCATCCTCTACAGTAATTAAGTAACCAGTCTAAGTACGCGTCGTCTAAAGCTTAAGCAAACTCCCAAACAAACACAAAATCAATCATGCTGGATTATACAGCACATGCTTCAAGGTGCTCATTTCTTCAAGGCATCGCCCGGTGCCGAGCACAACACAGGATAACGGCTCGTCGGCGATGGATACCGGCAGGCCGGTGGCATTCCTGAGCACCACGTCGAGATTGCCGAGCAAGGCGCCGCCGCCGGTCAGAACGATACCCTTATCGACGATATCGGCGGCCAGCTCGGGCGGCGTCTGTTCGAGCGCCACCTTGACCGCCTCGATAATCGCGCCGACCGGCTCGGCGAGCGATTCAGCGATCTGGCGCTGGCTGATGACCAATACCTTGGGCACGCCGTTCATCAGATCGCGGCCCTTGATCTCCATCACCTCGCCGTCGCCGTCCTCGGGCGGGCAGGCCAGGCCGCATTGTTTCTTGATGCGTTCGGCGCTGCTTTCGCCGACTAAAAGATTATGATTGCGCCGGATATGGCCGATAATCGCCTCATCCATCTTGTCGCCGCCGACGCGAACCGAGCGGGAATAGACGATACCGCCGAGGGAAAGCACCGCGACCTCGGTGGTGCCGCCGCCGATGTCGACGACCATGGAGCCGGTCGGTTCGGTCACCGGCAGGCCGGCCCCAATGGCCGCCGCCATGGGCTCCTCGATCAGGAAGACCCGCCGCGCCCCGGCGCTTTCGGCCGATTCCTGGATCGCCCGGCGCTCCACCGCGGTCGAGCCCGAGGGCACACAGATGATGACCTGCGGGCTGGCGAAGCTGCGCCGGTTGTGAACCTTGCGGATGAAGTGCTTGATCATCTCCTCGGCGACTTCGAAGTCGGCGATCACGCCGTCGCGCAAGGGGCGGATGGCCTCGATATTGCCGGGGGTGCGGCCGAGCATCTGCTTGGCCTCCTCGCCAATGGCGAGCACTTTCTTCTTGCCGTTCTCATTGACGATGGCCACCACCGACGGTTCATCGAGAACGATGCCGCGGGACTTCACATAGACCAGGGTGTTGGCGGTGCCGAGATCTATCGCCATATCGGCGGACATCAAGCCGAGCAATCGCGAAAACATAGGCTATTTAACTCATTTCATAGGTAATGGTTCATGGGACCCGGCGCGGCGAACGTCACGCCGATATCGCCGCAGGAGCGGATTTTTCGCGCTTCACCAGCAGCTTGTTCAGGGCGCTTATATAGGCTCGCGCCGAGGCGACCAGCGTATCGGTATCGGCGCCCAAGCCGTTCACCGTGCGGCCGTTCTCCTCGAGCCTCACGGTGACTTCGGCCTGCGCGTCGGTGCCGCCGGTTACCGCGTGAACCTGATAAAGCTGAAGCACGCTTTGATGGGGGAACAGGGCGCTTATGGCGTTGAAGATAGCATCGACCGGGCCGTTGCCCGTGGCCGATTCCGCAACCTCTTCGCCGTCGATTTCGAGCACCAGATCGGCCTTCTGCGGGCCTGTCGATCCGGCCACCACATACAAGGAGACGAACCGGATGCGGTCCTCGCCCTGACCGACCTCGTCGTCGACGATCGCGGCGAGGTCTTCGTCATAGATATCCTTCTTCTTGTCGGCCAGTTCCTTGAAACGGGCGAAGGCTTCCTGCAACGAATTGTCGCCGAGCTCGTAGCCCATCTCCTCGAGTTTCTTCTTGAAGGCGTGGCGGCCCGAATGCTTGCCCATGACCAGCTTGGATTCGACCAGACCGACCGATTCCGGTGTCATGATCTCATAGGTGCCGGCATGCTTCAGCATGCCGTCCTGATGGATGCCGGCCTCGTGGGCGAAGGCGTTGGCGCCGACGATGGCCTTGTTGGGCTGCACCGCAAACCCGGTGACCGCCGAGACCAGGCGCGACGCCTTGATGATGTACTCGGTCTTGACGTCGCTGTAATAGGGCAGCCGGTCGGGGCGGGTGCGCAGGGCCATGAGAATTTCTTCCATGGCCGCGTTGCCGGCGCGCTCGCCGAGCCCGTTGATGGTGCATTCGATCTGGCGCGCGCCGGCGGCGACGGCGGCCAGGGAATTGGCCACGGCGAGCCCGAGATCGTTGTGGCAATGGACCGAGATGACCGCCTTGTCGATATTGGGCACCCGGTTGAACAGCATCTCGATGAGGGCCGCGAACTCTTCGGGGATGGCGTAGCCGACGGTGTCGGGGATGTTGATCGTGCCGGCCCCGGCGTCGATCGCCGCCTCGACCGTGCGGCACAGGAAATCATGCTCGGTGCGCGAGCCGTCCTCGGGGCTCCACTCCACGTCGTCGGTGAATCGGCGGGCATAGGTGACGCTGTCGACGACCGCCTCATAGACCGCCTCGGGCTCCATCTGGAGCTTGAATTTCATATGCAGCGGGCTGGTCGAGATGAAGGTATGGATGCGTTTTCGCGCCGCCGGTTCAAGCGCCTCGGCAGCGCGATCGATATCGCGGCGACTGGCTCGCGCGAGACCGCAAATCGTCGATCCGCGGATCAGTTTGGAGATCTCGTTGACCGCGGCGAAATCGCCGTTCGAGGCTACCGGGAAACCGGCCTCGATAATATCCACGCCCATGCGCTCGAGCAGCTCGGCGATGCGCAGTTTTTCATCGAGGCTCATGGAGGCGCCGGGCGATTGCTCGCCGTCGCGCATCGTGGTGTCAAAGATGACGATCCGGTTGTCTTCGGTCTTTACAGGTGCTTGATCAGTATTCGTAGACATTTTACTAGCCCTTCTCACTTAACGTTCGGTTGCGTAACGCATGTGCGAACTCCCCTGAGCGATCTCGCTCAGAGGCCGGTAAGTCGAAGGACCCTCATACCTGCTAGGGATAAAACGCCATCGCGATTGACGAAAAAAGGTCGCGACTCGCCGCCCGCATGGCGCCTGGGCGCATGCAAGGGAGACAAAATCCCAGCCGTAATCGTCGCAATCATATGGGCACCGAAATAGCGTGAAATAAAACAACGTTAATACTAACGTAGATTGAGCCGGCTAATAAATAATAAATACAAGGCGGAAAAGCCAGCGCTTTATGAGCCGCGTCAAGCGCGGGTCTCTAAACGAATCCAATAACTTCGCCTCAATCGAGAGGGAAATACGTTTGCCGCTGACGAAGGGCGGCAACCGCCGCTCCGCCGCCGCCGTTAACGAAACCTTTCACGCTTGAAACGACAACACCAGGACGCGCTTGTAAAGCAGCTCCTAAGCTATGGTATTTTAGCATACAATTCATATCCTTATAGGTGAATTCTGCATAGTATCGCAGATTGCCTCGGGAGGGATCCGAAGGCAGGAGTACGAACACTGGCCTATTCGCGAATTGCGCTTATGTTGGTTATGGTCCTCGCGGGCGTTCTGCATTTTTTCGCGACCGACAGCTACGTCAGCATCATACCTGCTTTCCTTCCCCTGCACCGGGAACTCGTTTACCTCAGCGGCTTTTTTGAAATTCTGTTTGGTCTTGGCCTGCTATGGCCGAAAACCAGACAGGCGTCCGGCGTCTGCCTGATATTGCTTTATATCGCCGTCCTGCCCGCCAATATCAACATGGCGATACTGAATATTCAGCCCGCCGGCTTTGAAATCCCCCGCGTCCTGTTGTGGCTGCGCCTGCCGCTCCAGTTTGTCTTCATCTATTGGGCATGGCAAGTATCCCGCCCGCAGCCCATTATAGATAGACCATAGGGAGAGCTACGCCAGTGTTGGCTGAATCGAACTACGTTATCGTTGGTTATGATCCTATCGTTGAGCTGGGAACGAAGCAGGGATATGTCTGAAAATCGCCTTTCGAACGGCTCATCAGCCAGGACCGAAGATTTCAGCTGTTCAACGATACCGTCCCTGCGGGCATCATGGTGCGGCGCGTGGACGATTGAAAAGTCGTCTTCACCAACCGCTTTTTCGACGACCGCCTGGGCCATGACGGCAGCGGAATTCTGGGCGCGTCCTGGACCGAATTTTTCGCCGATGCCGATGAACGTCAGACCCCGGTCGAGCTGCATGGTGGATCCTTTAACCTGCAAAGCGAGCTTACCGTCGACACCACGGTGACAGTGCGCTTCCCGGCAGAGCGGATCAGATTCTAGTTCTTGGTTTTATCGACCAGGCGGCCTTCGGCGATCCAGGGCATCATGGCGCGGAGTTTCTCACCGACGGCCTCGAGTTCATGCTCGGCGGCGCGTCGGCGCATGGCCTTGAAACTCGCCTGCTTGGCGTTGTTCTCGAGCACCCAATCGCGGGTGAAGCGTCCCGACTGGATATCGTCGAGGACGGCTTTCATCTTGGCCCGGGTGGACTCGTCGATGATCCGGGGACCGCGGGTGTAATCGCCGTATTCCGCCGTGTTCGAGACCGAATAGCGCATGTTGGCGATGCCGCCCTCATAGATCAGGTCGACGATCAGCTTGACCTCATGGACGCATTCGAAATAGGCCATTTCCGGCGCGTAGCCGGCCTCGACCAGGGTCTCGAAGCCCATCTGGATGAGCGAGGTCAGCCCGCCGCAGAGCACCACCTGCTCGCCGAACAGGTCGGTTTCGCATTCTTCCTTGAAGGTCGTCTCGATGATCCCGGCGCGGCCGCCGCCGATGGCCGCCGCATAGGCCAGACCGATCTCGTGGGCGCCGCCGGTGGCATCCTGGGCGACCGCGAGCAGGCAGGGCACACCGGCGCCGCGCTCATATTCGGCGCGCACCGTATGGCCCGGCCCCTTGGGGGCGACCATGAAGATGTCGAGATCGGGACGCGGCGTGATCAGGTCGAAATGGATGCTCAGGCCGTGGGCGAAGGCGAGCGCCGCGCCTTGCTTGAGATTGCCGACGAGATCGTTTTCATACAGCGCGCTATGGAGCTCATCGGGCGCCAGCACCATGACCACGTCGGCCCATGCGGCGGCCTCGGCCGGGGTCATCACCGTAAAGCCGGCGCCTTCGGCCTTGGGCCTGCTGGCAGATCCCTCGCGCAACGCCACGACCAGATCGCCAATCCCGCTGTCGCGCAGGTTCATGGCATGGGCGTGACCCTGGCTACCGTAGCCGACGATGGCGATTTTCTTGCCATTGATCAGCCCCAGATCGGCATCGCGATCATAATAGACGCGCATGGTGGTCTCTCCTTATTTACCGGCCTTGTTCTTTCGGCCCAATAGAAATCAGAATGTTTCGCTGCCGCGCGAAATGGCGACAACGCCGGTGCGGGATATATCGGCCAGACCCAAGGGCATCATCAGATTGACGAAGGCGTTGAGCTTTTCCGAGTTTCCCGTGACCTCGAAGACGAACGATTCATCCGTGCTGTCCACCGCCCGCGCGCGGAAGATATCGGCGATGCGCAAGGCCTCGACCCGCTTGTCGCCCTTACCGACCACCTTGATCAGCATGAGTTCCCGCTCCACATGGGGGCCCTCGACGGTCAGGTCGGTGACCTTATGGATCGGCACCAGGCGGTCGAGCTGCGCCTTGATCTGGGCGATGACCGCCGGCGTTCCCCGGGTCACGATGGTGATGCGCGATTGGTGCATATCGGGGGCGACCTCGGCGACGGTCAGGCTGTCGATATTGTAGCCGCGGCCCGCAAACAGGCCGATAACACGGGCCAGAACACCCGCCTCGTTGTCGACCAGAACACCGATGGTGTGGGATTCTTCCCGCGCATCGGCATTCCCGCCGGTCTCATAGACGCTGCCTGTGTTCTTCGCGCCGCTCATAACGTCACCATGTGGGTCTCGGTTTGGCTCGCATCCTCATCATCGGGGCCGAGCTTCATCTCGTAATGGGCCGCCCCGGAGGGGATCATGGGGTAAACATTCTCCTCCGGGTCGATGATGATATCGGCGATAACCGCCTTGTCGGTTGCGATCATCTCGGCAAACAGGCCGTCGAGATCTTCGGGCTTGCTGGTGCGCATGCCGACGGCGCCGAAGGCTTCGGCGAGCTTCACGAAATCAGGCAGCGAATCCATATAGCTCTCGGCGTAGCGGCCGCCGTGGAAGAACTCCTGCCACTGGCGCACCATGCCCATGTAATGGTTGTTCAGGATGACCACCTTAACCGGCAGCCGGTGCTGGGCGAGGGTCGACATCTCCTGAATGTTCATCAGGATCGAGGCCTCACCGGCAACGTCGATGACCAGGGCGTCGGGATGGGCCATCTGCACCCCCATCGCCGCCGGCAGGCCATAGCCCATGGTGCCGAGCCCGCCCGAGGTCATCCAGTGGTGGGGCTTTTCGAACTTGAGATACTGGGCCGCCCACATCTGATGCTGGCCGACTTCGGTGGTGAAATAGGTTTCGCGATCCTGGGTCGCCGCCTGGAGCCGTTGCAGGGCGTGCTGGGGCTTGATGATCGATTTGGAATTTCTGAAAGCCAGGCTGTCCTTCTTGCGCCACTCGGCGATCTGCTTCCACCAGGGATCGAGCCGCTTGGCGTCGCGCCCATGAACCTTGGCCTTCCAGAGCTTGGTCATGTCCTCGAGCACATAGCCGACATCGCCGATCACGGGGATATCGACCATTACATTCTTGTTTATGGATGACGGATCGATATCGATGTGAATCTTCTTAGAGCCCTGGGAAAAGGCGTCGAGACGGCCGGTTATGCGGTCGTCGAAGCGCGCGCCCACGGCGACCATCACGTCGCATTCAGCCATCGCCATGTTGGCTTCATAGGTGCCGTGCATGCCCAGCATGCCGAGAAATTGTTTGTCGGACGCCGGGTAGGCGCCAAGCGCCATCAGGGTCAGGGTCACGGGTGAACCCGTCAGATGGGCGAAACTGGTCAACAGCTGGGAGGCCGCCATGCCGGCGTTGATCACCCCGCCGCCGGCATAGATCAAGGGCCGCTCGGCGCCGGCGAGCAGGGCGACGGCTTCTTCGAGGCGCGCCTGATCGGCCTTGACCTGGGGATTGTAGGACGGATGGCGGGTGTGGCCGTTGTGTTGATATTCGCAGCTGTCGAGGACCACATCCTTGGGCAGATCGACGACGACCGGACCCGGACGACCGGTGCGCGCCACATAGAAGGCCTCATGAACCGAACGGCCGAGGTCTTCGACCCGCTTCACCAAATAGCTGTGCTTGGTGCAGGGCCGCGTGATGCCGATGGTGTCGGCCTCCTGAAAGGCGTCGTTTCCGATCAGGGCGGTCGGCACCTGGCCGGTCAGGCAGACAATCGGAATGCTGTCCATCATGGCGTCGGTCAGGCCGGTGACGCAGTTGGTGGCGCCGGGGCCCGAGGTCACCAGAACGACGCCGACCTTGCCGGTCGAACGCGCATAGCCCTCGGCGGCGTGAACCGCCGCCTGCTCGTGACGAACCAACACATGACGCAACTCATTCTGCTTGAAGATCGCGTCATAGATCGGAAGTACGGCACCGCCGGGATAACCGAATACGATGTCGACGCCTTGTTCGACCAAAGCCTTCAGCAATATTTCGGCGCCTGTCATTTCCTTCGCGGCCACAATACGGTTCCTTCTGCTGCGCTGCATTAAATTCATGCCCGCTCCCAAGCCGGGCGCGAGTCCTCGCGAGCGCCTCGAAAGCGGCGTCCGCGAAAGCCCCGCAAACTAGTGGTTGGCTAATGTTCGGTCAATAGAAACCGGCTGATTTCCTTGATGGCGACTTGTTTCAAATCCTCGGAATATTGCGTCTCGTAAACCACGGCCCCGGTCAATTGATGGCGAAACCAGGTGAGTTGCCGCTTGGCATAGTGCCGCGTCGCCTGCTGCGCCGCAGCAATCGCCTGCGCGAGGCTCAGCTCTCCGGCGAGATGACGGCGCAATTCCGGCACGCCCAGGGCCTTCATGACCGGCACCCCGGGATCGAGATCGAGGGCCGCCAAATCCCTCGCCTCGGCCACCGCGCCAGCCTCGATCATCGCCGCAAATCGCCCGTCGCAGGCGGCGTAAAGCGGCGGCCGGGGCGGCGCCAGGGTCAGGGTGAGAAACCGCGGGGCGAGAGCGTCGGCGGCGGGCGGTTGGCGCTGCCATTCGGCCAGGGAACGCCCGGTGGCTTCGATGACCTCGAAGGCACGGATCATGCGCTGGCTGTCGCCGGGGGCCAGGCGCTCAGCCATTTCGGGATCGAGCGTCGCCAGCTCGGCATGGAACGCGGGGCCGCCCAGGCTGGCGTGACGGTCGCGCGCGCGGCGGCGCACGGCATCGGGAATATCGGGTATCGGCGCCAGCCCCTCGATCAGCGCGCGAATGTAGAGGCCCGTGCCGCCGGTGACGATGGGCAGCCTGGCGGCCTCATGGGCCGCCGCGATCTCGGCCAGGGCGAGGGACCGCCAGCGTGCCGCCGAGCAGGTCTCGGCCGCCGGGATCACCCCGTAGAGCCGGTGCGGCGCGCGCGCCAGATCGGCGGCGTCCGGGCGATTGGTCAGGATGCGGAGCGCGTCATAGACCTGCATGCTGTCCGCATTGATGACCACGCCGTCGAACGCCTCGGCCAGGGCCAGGGCGAGGGCCGACTTGCCGCTCGCCGTCGGCCCGGCGACGACCACCACGATGCGGCTTGCCGTACCCTCGCGAACTCCGTAACTTCCGCTCATGACCTCTGTTCTGACCCTCATCGCCAACCCCTGCTCGCGCGACCTCGACGATAGCATGATCGAAGCGGCGCGGGACGCCCTAGGCGCCGCCGACGGGCAGGTTACATGGCTGGCGCCGCGCATCGCCTGCGATATCGCCTTCGCCGATGACAACACGGCCGGAGCCGAAGCGGCCCTGCGTGACCGGCTCAACGGCGCCACCGTGGATATGATCGTCCAGCCGGCCCATAAACGGCGCAAGACCCTGTTGGTGGCCGATATGGAATCGACCGTCATTGCCAATGAATTCGTCGATGAGCTGGCCGAACTGGCCGGGGTCGGCGAGCAGGTCGCGGCGATCACCGAGCGCACCATCGCCGGCAAGATCGACTTCGCGGCGGCGCTGAGCGAACGCGTCGCCATGCTGGCGGGCCTCTCGGAATCAGCCCTCGATCTGGTCTATGACAATCTCACGGTGATGCCCGGCGCCCGCGCCCTGATCGCCACCATGACCGCCCATGGCACCCATGCGGCTCTGGTCTCGGGCGGTTTCACCTGTTTCACCGGGCGGGTGCGCGCCGCATTGGGCTTTGATTCCCATAGCGCCAATATCCTCGAGGTGGAGGCCCATCATCTCACCGGCAAGCTGATCCCGCCGATCATCGACCGCGCCGGAAAGCGCAACCGGCTGGACGCGCTGTGCAGCGAGCTCGGCATGACCCGCGAACAGACCATGTCGGTCGGCGACGGCGCCAACGATATCGACATGCTGGAAGCCGCCGGCATGGGCGTCGCCTACCGCGCCAAGCCCGCCGCCGCGGAGGCCGCCCGCGTCCGCATCGACCACGGCGATTTGACCGCTCTGCTCTACATCCAGGGCTATCACGCCCGCGATTTCAAGGGCGCTTAACCGACCGCCGCATCTCTAGATCACGAAATCAAACGGGACCAAGTCGCCAAGGCTGACGCCGAGCAGGGTCACGCTGTCGTCGGCATCGAGCTGGATCAGCGTATCGTTGCCGGCCTGGCTGGCGGCTTTGATGACATCCGCGAACGTGGCGAAGCCGAACGCCGTAATGTCGAGCTGATCGTCGGTTCCCGCCCCGGCGACGAAGTCGGTTACCGTGTCGTTGCCGCTGCCGTCGATAAAGATGAACAGGTCGTTGCCGCCGGCGCCGGTCAAGATGTCGTCGCCGGCGCGACCGTCGAGCGTATCGTCACCCTGGCCAGCGGTAAAATTATCGCTGCCGGCGCCGCCGATAATATTGATCTGGGGGAAAGCGAACTGATCGCTGCTGGCGGCCGTCAGGGAGACCGATGTGTCCGCCGCCACGCCCTCGGATAAATTGGTCAGGAAGATCGTCGTTGAATCATCCAGCCGCGCCCTGGCCTCAAGCGATTCCGAGAAGCCCAGCAGGAGCTGCCCGGTAGAGAAATCCGAACCCACCCAAAACGCCTTGCCAGGCGCATCCGAAACACGGCCCAGACCATTCACATAGAGGTTCTCGACCAAGGCTGAACGATCCACGCCCGTCCCGAACCGGTCACTAAATTCCTGCGTTCCGGCAAGGCTCTCGGCAATCGATTCGAGCGTGGCGCCGCCCTTCAGCAAACTGACCGCGCTGGTCAATTCAGTTTCATTGACCTGCCGGCCGAAGGCGACCTCATACAGACGAATGACGGGGTCGACCAGGCTGGAAGATTCTGGAGAGGCGACGAATGAATCACGTATCGAGTCGAGGGATGTCCCGCCGTTGAATTGCGCTTCCCAGAAGCTAAGACCCGACGGATCCGCCGACCGGCGGAGAACGGTCAGGTACAAGCCGTTGATGGCGTCGGTAGCGGTCTGCCCGCTACTCAAGGTTGGCATGATGCTGTCCCATGAGGCGAATGATGCCCCTCTGGAAGGGTCTTGTCAAAAACCACTAGACCCCAACCACAGACTCCCAATCGAACGCCGCGAGGTCGTCGAGCCGGTAGTCGGCGGCGGAGAAATCCATATGGGCGGTCATGGCGTTGGGCCAGGCGATGGCCGTGAGGCCGGCCGCCTTGGCCGCGGCCAGGCCCGTGGCGGTGTCCTCGACGGCGAGGCAGTCAGAGGGCGCCAGACCGAGCCGCTCCACCGCGAGATCATAGAGATCGGGCGCCGGCTTGCCGTGGGTCACGTCCTCGCGCGCGATCACTGCGGACAGATGCGCCGCCACGCCGACCGCCGCCACATTGGCCTCGACGATGCGCCGCGGGCTCGACGAGGCGCAGCCCTGGACCACGCCGCGCCGAGCCAGCCGCGCCACCAGTTCAGGCGCCGGTCCCCGCGCCATGGCGCCATCGACCCGCGAGATGTAGAGATCGACGATCTCATCGCGCAACTCGTCCAGGGTCAGGCCGAAGCCCCTGAGCTCGGGAATGCCGTCCCACATATCGATGAAGCTCTTGCCGAGCCAGCAGGCGTTGTCGACGGCTTCGAAGGCGAAGCCATGGCGCGCGCAGGTCTCCGTTAAGCTCGACAGATGCAGGGGCTCGCTGTCGATCAGCACGCCGTCCACATCCCACACCACGGCTTTAAATCGTCTGCTCATGCCCGGACCAGCCAGAGCAGCGCCACCCCGGCGCAGGCCGCCGTCAGCCCGGCGCCGCGCAGCCACGACGACGGCAGGGTGATGGTCTGTTCCATCATCCGCTTCATGCCGTCGGGGAACAGCGTATAGATCGCGCCTTCGAGAACCAAGACCAGGGCCAGAGCGGCCAGAAAATCCTGCATGTCGCCTCGCTAGTGTTGCTTGTCGTCAGTGGGGATACTATGTCTCCCTGTCGTTGTTTAACAAAATCGGACTTTGCCCCCCATGGAATTTCGTCGCCTCGGCCGCAGCGGCCTTCTCGTCTCGGATATTTGTTTCGGCACCATGACCTTCGGCTCGACTGTCGACGAAGCCATGAGCCTGCGCCTGCTCGATATGGCCTATGACGGCGGGGTGAATTTCTACGACACAGCCGAAATGTATGCGGTGCCGCCGCGGGCGGAGACCTATGGCGCGTCCGAAGTAATCCTCGGCAAGTGGCTTGCCGGCAAGCCTCGGGACAAGGTCATCGTCGCCACCAAGATCGCCGGTCCCAACGGCGGCACGTTCGGCAGCATCGTGCCGCATATTCGGGGCGGTCATGGCAGCCTGGATTCGCATAATTTCGAACGCGCGGTCGAGGATTCGCTCACGCGTCTCGGGGTCGATTATATCGACCTCTACCAGACCCACTGGCCCGACCGCACAGTGCCCATGGAGGCCCAGCTCGAGGCCTTCGAGCGGCTCATCGAGGCCGGCAAGCTGCGCTACGCCGGGGTAAGCAACGAAAACGCCTGGGGCCTGACCCGCTTCGCGGCACTTAGCGAGGCGAGCGGCCTGCCGACCATCGTCTCGCTGCAGAATGTCTATCATCTGCTGAAGCGCGATTTCGACGGCGATCTGGCCGAAGTCTGCAAGCGCGAGGAGATCGGCATGATGGCCTTCTCACCCATCGCCACGGGTATTCTCACCGGCAAATATTCAGGCGGCGCCCTGCCCGAAGGATCGCGCCTGGCGACCTATCCCCAGCGCTTCCGCGACCGTTACGGCCACCCCCGGGCGCTGGCTGCCGCCGACCGCTATGTGGCCATTGCCAAAGACGCCGGCATCGACCCGGCGGCCATGGCGGTGGCCTGGGTGCGGGGCCGGCCGGGCGTGACCTCGGCCCTGCCCGGCGCCACCCGGCCCGAGCAGGTCGACGCCATCCTGGCCGGCGGCGAGATCGCCCTCACGGACGACGTCCTCGCCGCCATCGAAGCCATCCACGGCGAATTCAAAAACCCGGTGGTATAAATTAAAATAATTTGGCCGCCACGGTGGTCGGAGCACCGTGACGGCCGATTATAGCCGGGCTAAGTAACCAGGCTTACCGCTTGATGCGGATGAGCTCGTCGAGCATATCATCGACGGTGGTGATGACCTTCGAGCTGGCCGAGAAGGCCCGCTGGGTGATGATCATGTTGGTGAATTCGGTGCCGATATCGACATTGGCCGATTCGAGAGCCGAAGGCGCCACCAATCCAGCGCCGCCCTTGCCCGCTTCACGCAGGTTGAACTGGCCCGATGACTCGGTCTGGACAAAGACGTTGCCGTTGCGCGATTCGAGCCGGGTGACGTCGGCGAAGGTCGCTATTGGCACCTTGAACACTTTCTGGGTCTGGCCGTTGGTGAAGGTGGCGATAACGAAGCCCTCGTCATCGATGGAGATGCCGTTGAGCTCGCCGACCTCGGACCCGTTCTGATTGACGAAGGCGACATTGAAGCCGCCGTCGAATTGGCTCAAGCCATTGGTCTTGCCGGTGCCGACGGCGCCCGCCGTGCCGAAGTCGAAGGATACGGCGCTGGCGAGCGAGCCGTTGGTCCAGGTGATCGTCGCGGCGTCGGTCAGGCCGGAGGAGGCGCTGGCCAGGCTGCCGTCGCCGTTGAACACCACGGTGCCGACGGCGACTTGACCGTCTTTCAACGAACCGCCCACGGTGACGTCGGTCGCGGGGTTGGCGTAGACCTCGACCTGCCAGGTGTTGTTGGTGGTCTTGAGGAAGCTGATCTGTAGATCATGGCCGGTGCCCTGGGCGTCGAAAACCCGCACCGCTCGACTGAAATGCGCGCTGACATTACCCGAGGCCATGTTGTTGGCCGAGGTGCCCACCGTATAGGTGCCGGTGAAGGAGGCCTGGCTGGCGGTCAGGTTGGCGCCGATCTCGACCTTGGTGGTGCCCGCCGCGACCCCGCTGATGGTATTCACGTTGACCGTGGTCAGGCTCGCGATGTCGGCGAAGGATGTGGTGTTGGTGGTGTTGCCGGCCTGTCCCGGAAGCCGTCCGGCGACATCGAGAGGCCAGCCCTGGAAGTAGAAACCGGCCGAATTGACCAGGTTGCCGAGTGAATCCGGCAGGAAAGAACCGGCGCGGGTAAACAGCGTCGATCCGGAGCCGTCGGCCAGGGAATTGACCACGAAGAACCCTTGACCGGCGATCGCGAGATCGGTGGACGACGTGCTCGCCTGAACCAGACCCTGCTGATCGACCAGCTGCAGGGTGCGCGCACGCACACCGCCGGGGGTGAAGGTGGTTTCGGAGGACGAGCTGGTGACCAGGGTCTCGAAACGCGCTGTCGACGCCTTGTAACCAACCGTATTCACGTTTGAAATATTGTCGGCAATCATGCTCATTGCCTGGGACTGGGCCTTAAGAGCGGAAACACCGGAGAAGAGCGAACCGAACAAACTCATGGGAAAAACTCCTTGCTACTTGCGTTGTTAAACGAACTACCTGAAAAACCGGTCGACATGAGTTTCATGCCGGCCTGGGCCCGTGCATCGGGCCCTCTGTGTTACGGAACGGAGGTGGGGCTTTCGGAAACCGAGCGAACTTCTTCGATCGGCACACTGATCCCGTTGACGGTGAGCTGGATGCCGTCATTCACCGTATCGACCTTGGTGACA